>ENA-ORUI01000058-ORUI01000058.1-human-gut-metagenome-genome-assembly--contig:-NODE-58-length-136248-cov-5.020530_pt1 | contig 136248 bp, 135 predicted proteins | sample MGYA00242078_ERZ509205 | MGnify/ENA primary metagenome ERZ509205 (study PRJEB26280, sample SAMEA2338828) | human gut metagenome | biome: human gut; feature: human-associated habitat; material: faeces... | reverse complement strand
ATGAGCTAAAACGGCATGAAAAAAGCACGGTGCAAACTGCATCGTGCTTGATATCGACTAAAACAGGGGTGTTTTAGCCGGTGTTACTTTTTGGGGTGCGGGTGTGGCGTGTATTTATCGTCCTGCGCGGTCTGAATTGCAGATACGATCATGAAAAACAGCCGGGCACCGTTCAGCAGAACGATCTCCAGCAGCGCAAGGATCATCAAAACAACAAGAACCGTAGTAACCATAGTGTACCTCCTGAAAAATGGGTAAAAGAAAACCACCGTCCGGGTGGATGGTGGTTAGTAATCGCGGAAGGGGCAGGCTTCGCAGATCTTCTTCCAGTTCTGCTTTACCTTGAACCGGGCAGGAATACAGCGGTCGATAACGCCTTGATTAGATTGACAATCGCCGGGTTCAATCCAATCATCTACCAGTGGACACTTGACACTGGCCGCTGTGCCGTTCTTGTCTGGTCTATACTCTACATTACCCAAGAATGCCATTTTTCTTCATCTCCTCAATCAAGGCAGTGGTGTTTTCATCAAATTCAGCACGGCTGTATGCGGTACGGATTTCGTGCTTTATTGTATTTACGTAGGCGGCACCTTCTGTACCATAATACCGTTCAAATTGACCGTTCCAAACTGAGACAGAAATCTTTGCATTTCGGATGTATTGCTTTGCCTGTTCTTCGCTGACGCGATGCTCCCGCTCTGCGTTGATGTGAGCATCATCGAAGGTCAAGGCGTCTACATTGATTTTGGTCGGTTCAAGATGGATAACGGCAGCTTTCGGCAGCTTTGCAGCAGTGCGAAGGTTCTCTATGATTATAGCATCTTTCTGCTGCTTTTCATAGTCCTTCGCCGCCCAATTCGCCCTGCTGCCCTCGCTCCGGCCAAACTTCGGCACGCTGGTGCGGGCGCTGTCCACTCTGCCGCCGGTGGCCTTGGTGAAATCACTCAGGCTCTGGCGGGCGGCTTTCAGGCGCACAGCGCTGTCGGTGGTGTCCACCCCGGCTGCCGTCTCGGCGAGATACCGTTTCTTCCACCTGCGCACATTGCGTTCTCTGGCACGCTGCATCTGGTTGATCTCGTACCGGGTGTATTGCTTGCCGTTGTACTCGATGTTCCGGGCGTTCAGCTCTTCCAGCTGGTCGCGGGTCCATGCAGGCGGGTCGCCCAGCTCCGGAAACACGGCGAAAAAGGTGTGACGGCAGTTCCAGCCGCACAGCCCGGCACCCCAAAATCCGGATGCATGACCCTGCCGGAAATTTGTACAGATAATTCTGGAAAAATTCAAAAAAGGCGTTGACAAGGTACGACCTTGCTGGTATAATAATACACGTCGTCAGGAACACGACACCTCAACACCAGCTTATGGGGGATTAGCTCAGCTGGGAGAGCGCTTGCATGGCATGCAAGAGGTCAGCGGTTCGATCCCGCTATCCTCCACCAAGTTTCTAGGGTCCCTATCGTCTAGAGGCCTAGGACACGACCCTTTCACGGTCGGTACCGGGGTTCGAATCCCCGTGGGGACGCCAATATGACGCCCAAAGCCCGCAGGTGTGTTGCTGCGGGCTTTTTCGTTACTGCCGCATTAATATTTTGCACAAAATAAAGCCGATCTCCCGCACGTACTCGTTCGTGCGGCAAGATCGGCTGCAAGCGGCTTTACCGGCCGCTATTTCTGCTGCGCCGCTTAATCAATGCTGACGGCGCTTGTCGGCTTCCTCAACTACGCTGCGGCGGATCGTATCAAACGATTCCGTAAGGGCAGCCATGACGTCCTGATTCGTGCGTGTAACGATCAAATTGCGCCCGGATGCGACGAGATCCACACGGATGGTGAAAGGTCCCATCGTTTGGTGCCCTTCCTGTGTCACCGTAACCTTGCAAGGTCCGATTTGGTTGTCGAACTTTGCGAGCCCTTCGAGCTTTTCATTCACAGCCGCTTCAACGGCGGCAGAGCGATTGATGCCATGAAAGACGATCTGAGCGGTCATATAGGAACCTCGCTTTTGGTTATTGTTTTCTGCAGAAGATGGAATCGTATTGCTTGTGTAATGCGTTCCTTCCTCTTGCTTTAAGTGTATAGTTTTCCGCCTGCTCTGAGATAGGCGGATGATTGGAGCTTATCCCAAGTCGACAGGTGGCCGAATATTCCATGTATGGTCAAGTGCAATCGGGTAAAATAGCGCTCGCGCACGATAGGCCAAGCATGCGGCCTGTTTATGCGGGTTGACCGTTGATGACGGCTAAGAGACAACTTTTCAAATGCATACTAAAGATGCTCTGAGCCGTCGTTGAAGATTTTTGATTCGTGCGTTGCCGATGTTCATTAGCAGTGCGTAGCATTTCTAATGGGGTTCTTCGGCCGGTCTCCGCCCAGCCAGATTGTTTTGATTGAATGCCCGGGATGAACCTGAGGCAGCGTGTGCCTGAATAATGAATGGTGCACGTGGATTTATTCGTTTCCACTCTTTCGACGGCCTTGTCGTTTTGAGGCGTCGAGTTTTTTAACGTGCAGTTGCAGCACGCAGTGCAATCACCCGCGAAACCGACCTGTCCAGCCTGAGCAATAAGACGCTGATTTTTTTGAAACCATAAATGCGCTTTGACCGGCATGCTATTGAATGGAAAGCGCGAATTTTTTTTGATATTTAAAGGAAAAAACATGATGGATCGTAAGCCCTGGCAGGACAAAGGTCTGCGCCGTTCTTTTGATGGCGATGAGGGCGGAGAACGCCGCCGCTTTGGCCGTTTCGATCGCTTCGATCGTGAAGAACGCTCCGATCGACGCGAGTTCGGTGATCGCCCGCGTCGCGACTTTGGTGACCGTAAGCCTTTTGGCGACCGTCCGCGTTTTGATCGCTTTGACCGCTCGGATCGCAGCGACCGCTTTGACCGCTCTGAACGGCGCGACTTCGGCGATCGTCCTCGCCGCGATTTTGGCGACCGTCCGCGTTTTGACAACAAGAAGCCTTTCCGCAATCGCTTTGACGGACCGCGTCAGGATTTCGGCACTCGTTCGGGACCGCGCGCCCGTGCCTACGATACGCGCCGCTTTGCCGAACGCTCTGAATTTGCCCGCAATGCCATGGTCAAGATTGATTCGGACATCGCCGATTTCTTTGGCAGCCCCGAAGCAGTCAACCAGGCTCTGCGCCTCTTGATCGATGCTGCTCGCACAGTGAAATTCCCGCAGGCCGCCGCAGAGACGCCGAACGCAGAGCTCGAACCCGCTACTGCCGCTCAAATCTTTGGCGAGACCGATATCGATGACGACGATGTAGAAGATTCCGAATACGGTGACGGCGCGGCCGACAGTGCCGATGATGCCGACATGGAAGGCTGCGATGAAGTGTCTGTGGAAGAGGACAAAGCCGACAAGTAAGTTTTGTCGGTTGGATTTTGGCTGAAGTGCCCGTTAATGCTTGATGCAGCTTTCCATTACGTCGGAAAAGTTCTTAAGGGGCAGCGGCCCTAATCACTCTTAGAATGGGATACGTATTGTCCCGTTCGTTCCAAGAAAGCCCCGGGATCTCTCGGGGCTTTCTGTTTTTCGCTCCATTTACATGCCTCAGTACATTCTTGCGCTCGATCAAGGCACCACCAGCTCCCGCGCACTGTTATTTGATGCTGCGGGTGAGGTGGCTGCCCTTGCGCAGCAGGAGTTCCGGCAGAACTATCCTCGACCGGGATGGGTCGAGCATGATGCACGTGAAATTTGGTCTGCACAGTATGCTGTTGCCCGCAGGGCGCTTGAGCATGCCGGCGTGGATGTTAAGAGTGTTGCGGCAATCGCCATTACCAACCAGCGTGAAACAACAGTTCTGTGGGATCGCTTTACGGGAGAACCCATTGCCCCTGCGATTGTTTGGCAGGATCGTCGAACGGCCGAACGCGTTGAAGCTCTGGAGGCTCAGGGGCTTGGTCCTTTGGTGAGCGGCAAGACCGGCTTAAGGCTGGACGCTTACTTCTCTGCCACGAAAATCGAATGGCTGCTCGATCATGTGTCAGGTGCCCGCCAGCGAGCGGAGAAAGGCGAAATCCTTTTTGGCACGATGGACAGCTGGCTCATTTGGAATTTAACGCGCGGTGCGGAGCACGTCACCGATACGACCAATGCTTCCAGAACGCTGTTGTGCGACCTCCGCAGCGGTCAGTGGGATGACGAATTGCTCGACATCTTTCGTATTCCTCGAGCCATGCTGCCGCGCATCGAACCGAGTTCCGGTGTGGTCGGCTGTACGCATCCATCGCTTTTCGGTGCCGCGGTCCCGATTGCAGGCGTTGCCGGAGATCAGCAGGCTGCGGCCTTTGGCGAAGCCTGTTTTGCACCGGGATCCGTGAAAAACACCTACGGCACCGGTGGATTCCTGCTGATGAATGTCGGCGGGGAGCCTCGCCCAAGTGAAAATAGGCTGATTACCACCGCTGCCTGGAAGCTTGGCTGCGCACCGACTCAATATGCGCTCGAAGGCAGTGTTTTTATTGCCGGTGCAGTCGTGCAATGGCTTCGCGACCAAATGGACTTTATTGAATCCGCTTCGGAAATCGAAGCCCTTGCCCGCGAAGTGCCTGACTCGGGCGGTGTATGGTTTGTCCCGGCGTTTGTTGGCCTGGGCGCCCCTTATTGGGATCCGGATGCTCGAGGCATGCTTATTGGTCTCACTCGCGGAACCAATCGGGCACATATTGCTCGGGCAGCATTAGAGGCGATTGCTTTTCAAAGCGCTGAAGTGCTCACGGCTATGGCCAAGGATGCAACACGCCCAGTGCGGGAACTTCGCGTTGATGGGGGCGCAGCAAGAAATGATCTCCTCATGCAGATGCAGGCTGACATTGCCGGCGTCCCTGTTATTCGACCGGCTCAGACGGAAACGACGGCATTAGGAGCCGCGTTTTTGGCTGGACTGGCGTCGGGCTTTTGGCAAAGTACCGACGAAATTGCCTCACTCTGGCGGGCTGAGCGGGTCTTTGAACCTGTGATGAATGAAGATCAGAGAGGATTTTTGATGAACCAATGGGCTCGAGCCGTCGGCCGTGCCCGCAAATGGAACCAGTGATATGGCAGCAGCAGAAGTAAAACCGACCGTCAAAGGGCTCAACCGCACAGAAGCTCTGGCATCGATTATGCAGGACCCCGTTTGGGACGTCGTGGTTGTAGGCGGCGGCGCTACCGGCGCCGGCGTTGCGCTTGATGCTGCTTCGCGCGGGCTCAAAACGCTGCTTCTGGAAGCGCAGGATTTTTCCGCAGGAACCTCGTCGCGCTCGACAAAGCTGATCCACGGAGGCGTGCGTTATTTAAAAAATCCCAGAGACTGGGGATTGGTGCACGATGCGCTGGTTGAACGCAAGCGTCTGATTGACAACTGCCCGCAGCTCGTGCATGCCGAACCTTTTGTGCTGCCCTGCTTTAAAAAGTGGGAGCGTGAGATCTACATGGCCGGTCTTGGTTTTTACGGCGCAATGGCTGGGAAGGATCAGATTGGCCGTACGCGGATGCTTAAGCCCGAAGAAGCTGAAAAAGTGCTCCCCGGCGTCAAAACCGAGGGGCTCTTAGGCGGCGTGGAGTTTTTCGATGCTCAATTCGATGACGCGCGCCTCAACATAGCGCTCATTCGTACAGCAGCCACACACGGAGCCGTTTGCCTCAATTACATGCCGGTGGTCGGACTTGAACGGATCGGCGGTCTGATTCAGTCGGTGACGGTCGAAGATAAGCACACCGGTGAATCGCACCGCATCCGCACCAAGATGGTTTTCAATTGTGCGGGTGTCTGGGCGGATCAGATTCGTCGTCTCGCAGATCCGCAGGCTGCGCAGCTTCTGCGGTTCTCCCGCGGGACTCATGTTGTCGTCGACCGTTCATTCCTGCCGGGAGATGCAGGCATGCTGATCCCGAAAACACGGGATGGCCGCGTGTTGTTTGCTATTCCTTGGCACAACGCAGTACTTCTCGGCACCACAGATGTTGAGGTCCGCGAGGCAGAGTTCGATCCGCAGCCGTCAGAAGACGAGATTGCCTTTATTCTCGAGACGGCTTCTGGGTATCTGGCAAAGCCTCTTTATCGCAGCGACGTGCTTGCTGCTTTTGCTGGTCTGCGTCCGCTTCTGCGGGTGCCAGCAGGTCAATCCTCAACCGCTCAGGCTTCGCGAAGCCATTCCGTCATTTCGGAATTCGGCAATATGATCACGATTGCCGGCGGCAAGTGGACGTCGTACCGTCGAATGGCCGAGGATGCCATGCTCGAGGCGACGCTGCGTCATCTTATTGAGCCTCGGCTTTGCATCACTAAGGATCTGCCGATTCTCGTGGACGAAACGTTTAATCCCGAAGTCATTGAAGAAGCTGCTTGTCAGGGGCCTGAGAATGATGCCAAGGTGATTGAATATGCACTCTATGCACGTGACTTTGAAGGAGCCTGTACTGCCGAGGATATTCTTTGGCGCCGTTTGCGTGTAGGTGTTCTCAATGCTGCCCGCGCTCAGGAACTGCTTCCTAAAGTGGCTGCGGCGCTAGAAGGTCGGGAATATGCTGCACCTGCCGCATCAGTTGCCAATGAGGCTGAAACGCATGCTGAAGAGGCTGCTGTGCAGTGTTCGGGAAAAGCGGCGGATGAGGAGGCAGAAGTGTCGACGGAACCGTCTTCGAAGAGTGTAAAGCCCGAGGTCTCGGCGGAAGCGCTGGAAACGCCGACGGCTGCTGAAGAAGTTGTCAAGTCAGCTGAAGCGGACGCAGAGGTGCTTGCGGAACCATCCTCGAAGACTGAAACGCCAGAGATCTCGGTGAAAGCGCTGGAAACGCCGACGGCGGCCGAAGAAGTTGTAAAGTCTGCGGACGCAGATGCAGAGGTGCTTGCGGAGCCGTCCTCGAAGAGTGAAAAACCCAAGGTCTCGGTGAAGGCGCAGAAAACGCCGACGGCGGCCGAAGAAGTTGTAAAGTCGGCAGATGCGGACGCAGAGGTACTTGCAGAGCCGTCTTCGAATCGGAAGTCAAAACGGTTCTGGCATCGCTAACACTCTTTATGAAAAATGGCGCTTGACGGCAAGAACCGCAGCGCAAATAACCACAGCCGGCATGGAGCGTTAAGTACCGTGCCGGTTCCTTAATTCTGAAATACGCGAAAACAAGGCTCCCTTTATGGAATACAGTTTTTGGGGTGGACTCATGCTGATGGTGCTGATGGCAGATCCTCTCGGCAACATCCCGATCACCATATCCTGCATGAAGAATGTGCCGAATAAGCGGCGGACCTTTGTACTCTTTCGAGAGTGCATGATCGCAATGGGGATGCTTCTGTTGGCGATGTTTTTCGGCAGACCCTTCTTGGCTGCCATTGGACTTTCCGATGCGGCATTGAGCATCGGCGGATCCGTGATCGTCATGCTGATGGCGATTCGTATGGTCTTTCCAACTCAAGAAGGTGTCTTTGGTCAAACGCCTGGCGGAGAGCCATACATTGTTCCCATAGCCATACCAGCGATTGCCGGCCCTTCAACGCTCGCTACCATCATGATGCTTGCTGCGAGCGAGCCCAACAGACTTTTTGAGTGGGGCGCGGTTGTTGTAATCACCTGCGTGGTGAGTTTCTTTGTGCTGGCTTCCGCCGACTGGTTGGAGCGACATATGGGGGAAAAGCTCACGCTCGCTTTTGAGCGCTTAACAGGACTTCTTCTGGCAATGATGGCCACGCAGATGTTCTTGGGCGGGGTGGAGGCATTTCTGGCCAAACTGCCGCACTGAATCGAAAGAAATTTTGACTTTTTAGTGGACGAAGTTCGGCAAAATGCGTAAAATCCGCTTCCTTGACTGGAAAGTGTCGGCGGTTTGCTTACCCCATCGTTTCCACTGGCGCCGCCCTAAAAAGCGCTTTTCGGTTGAGTTTTAAGTGCGAGGCGGTTCGGGGAATCCGCGCCGCCCGATTCTATTTTTATTCTGAGCAGCAGCGATTGCACCGCGTTCGCCCGTAAGACGGCGGACGGAGTCTGCCGTCGGCGCCATCCGGCGGAACGTGTGCTTTAAGGGCATGAGCTGAGCTCGCAGTAACCATTAGGTGAACGCAATGAAGACCTTCTCGGCCAAGCCGCTTGAGGTTAAGCGCGACTGGTTCGTGGTCGATGCCAGTGATAAGGTGCTCGGCCGTCTGGCCAGCGAAATCGCGCTGCGCCTGCGCGGTAAGCACAAGCCCGAATTCACGCCGCACGTCGACACGGGCGATTTTATCGTCGTGATCAACGCCGACAAGCTCGTTCTCTCCGCTGAAAAAGCGGGCAAGAAGACGTACTATCGTCACACCGGCTACCCCGGCGGCATCATCGAAACGACGTTTGCTCAGATGCAGGAAAAGCATCCGGGACGCGCTCTCGAAATCGCCGTCAAGGGCATGCTTCCGAAGGGCCCCCTCGGCTACGCAATGATCAAGAAGCTCAAGATCTACGCCGGCGCCGAACATCCGCATACGGCTCAGCAGCCCAAGGTTCTTGACCTCTAATAAGGTGTGACAAAGATGATCGGCAACTACAATTACGGCACCGGCCGTCGCAAGAGCTCCGTCGCTCGCGTCTTCATTAAGCGCGGCACGGGCAAGATCGTTATCAATGGCCGTCCGCTCGACCAGTATTTCCAGCGTGAAACGGGCCGCATGATCGTCATGCAGCCGCTGCAGCTCACCGAAAATGTCGAAACGTTTGACATTATGGTCAACGTCGTCGGCGGCGGTGAATCTGGTCAGGCTGGCGCTGTCCGTCACGGTATCACCCGCGCCCTGATCGACTACGATGAAGGCCTCAAGAGTGTTCTTTCGAACGCCGGTCTCGTCACTCGCGATGCTCGCGAAGTCGAACGTAAGAAGGTTGGCCTTCGCAAGGCCCGCCGCGCCAAGCAGTTCAGCAAGCGCTAATACTGCGAAGCAGAAAGATTCCCGTGTACTGGCGGCTTCAGAGAAGTCCGCCGGTTTGGCGGGGGTCAGGCAGACCGCCCTGTGGTGCTTTACGGCATCCGGGCGGTTTTTTCATGCCTGGGAACTGTTAATTAGGAAAGATATTAAGGAAATCCCTTGCATTTCGGCGCTTCTGGTGTAGGATGATCGCTTCAAAAATGAATGCGATGAGCGTACGTCTACCCGGAGCAGGTTCCCCGCCGGGGCCCCGCGTGCGCGGCAGAATTCCAGAAAGAAAAAAGGATTTTTAGTCATGACTGAAGCGACTACGACGGCTCCTGTTGAGACGAAGAATGAAGCTGTTCCCGAGCTGATGCCCGATCCCATTACCTTTACCGATGCTGCGGTGGCTAAGGTGAAGAGCCTGATGGACGAAGAAGGCAATCCTGACCTGAAACTTCGTGTTTTTGTTCAGGGCGGCGGGTGTGCTGGCTTCCAATACGGATTCACATTCGATGAAACGCAAAACGATGATGATGCCGTGATGCAAAAGGGCGGTGTGACTCTGCTGATTGACTCGATGAGCTACCAATACCTGGTGGGCGCGAAGATCGACTATAAGGAAGGTCTTTCGGGCGAACAGTTTGTGATTGACAATCCCAACGCTGTGACAACCTGCGGCTGCGGATCATCTTTCTCGGTCTAAGCTGCCTGAAGGGCTCGATAGCCGCGGCGTCGATGGCGCCGCAAGCAAAAGGCCGCGCATATGAGAGTGCGCGGCCTTTTGCTGGTTAAAACCGATTGAAATCAGCTGGCAGGGTAGAGACATCCTAATCGACGAGGGCCTGCGGCATGGGTTGCTGCCGGCAGGTTCCCCGGCTGCCTGAGGAACCACTGATGGGCAAGCCAGGCAAAGGCTGCGCCTTCCACAGCCATAGGGTCGATCCCGCATGCAGCAGTAGAGCAGAGCGCTACGGTATGAGCGCCTGCTGCATCGAGTGCGATGCGGATGCGTTCACAAAGAAAGCTGTTTAAGGCACCGCCTCCGCACAAATAAAGCCGTTGTACATCAGGCAGCCACCGAATGAGGGCGTCGACGGCTGATCGCGCAGTCAGTTCCGTGAGTGTAGCGGCGATACTGCGCCGCCGTTCATCAGGCATGTCCGCAGCACGGCGGAATTCTCCCGAGGCATGAAGCTTCTCATCAAGCCATGAGGGTGAAAAGTATTCCCGTCCAGTCGATTTGGGAATGGGGCGATCGAAATATGGATCAGTAAGCATCAGCGCGAGAAGCGCTTGATCGATTGAGCCGCTGCGCGCATAGCTGCCATCGGAATCGTAGGGGAGTCCTTGCGCGGTCTGCATCCAATGATCGAGGAGCATGTTCCCTGGACCGCAATCAAACCCCAGCACATCAGCGGCGAAGTCCTGCGGAATCAATGTGAAGTTAGCGATACCGCCGATATTGAGTACTGCTGTACTGCACTTGGCGCTGCGAAAGCAGGCAGCATGAAAGGCCGGCACGAGCGGTGCGCCTTCGCCACCGGCGGCAACATCGCGTGAGCGGAAGTCGGCAATGATGTCAATGCCGGAGAGTTCGGCAACGAGTGCAGGGTGATTGAGCTGCAGCGTAAAGCCGCGTTCCGGGCGATGGCGAATAGTTTGACCGTGAACACCGGCAGCAGCAATAGGCTCGCTAAGCCGCTGCTGCAAATCTTGGAGCGTCCACGCATAAAGATGCGCGAGTGCAACAGACGCATCTCCCATGCGTTCAATTTCATGGTCAGTGCCAAGAGCAAGCGCAAGTAGTTCGCTGCGAAGGACGGATGGCATTGGCAGGGAGGCCTGGCCGACTACGCGCATGCCGCCGTCGTCGGCAAAGTCTACGGCGACGGCGTCAATACCATCGAGGCTGGTGCCGGACATCACGCCCGCGACAATCACGAATGACCTCCGGTTCGTACGATGGAGGCACGTCCAACTTCTTGAGTGCTGGAGTCAGTCAGATCATCAATTTTTACTGGACGCAAACGCACGCGACCGGCGGCGTTCGCCGCCTGATCGGCCTCTTCATCTCGCTCTGCAGCACTCTTTTGAGCCTGCTTGGCCATGAGTGCTTGCGGGGAAGGACGTCCCTCGTCGAGCGCAGCGCGTTCGAACCGTTCAATGAGCGGCTGCGCCGAGGCTCGCAGCTGCGCGAGCTGATACGCTGAAAGATTTTCTGTATCAGGGAGATCAGCCGTAGCCGGGTTAATTTGTACGCCGTCGATTTGCAGCTCGTAATGGAGGTGTGGGCCCGTGGCGAGCCCCGTCATGCCGACATAACCGATCTCATCGCCTTTCTTGACGATGACGCCCGGGCGAATGCCCTTGGCAACACGGCGCATGTGCGCGTACAGCGTGGTGCGATTAAGGCCGTGGTCGATCTGCACGTAGTGCCCGTAGCCTCGAGCTTCATAGGCAACGCGCGTGACGCGTCCGTCAGCGGCGGCAAGAATACGCGATCCCGATGGCGCCCGGAAGTCGGTGCCGTTGTGGGGGCGCAGTACGCCGGTGACGGGGTGGCGGCGAAGCGGCGCAAATTCTGAGCTGACGTCTTTGAAATCAAGCGGAACGCGTAAAAAGGTTTGAGAGGCGGAACGTCCGTCAAGCGTATAAAAACTGCCCGCACCTCGTCCATCGGAAAACCAAAAGGCCTCGTGAACACCGGAGGCATCGACGATTTGTGCGGCAAGGAGCTGTCCATTGCGGACGAATCGACCGTCGGCATACTTTTTCTCATAGACCAGCCGCAAAGAACTGCCTGCAGTGAGATGTTCAACGGGATCGTCGGCACCGACCCAAACTGCGCGAAGCTGATCTGTGACGCTTTCAGGAATGTGAAGCTCGCGGGCGGTTGCGTCAAGATTCCCAACGGCGTCTCCCGAAACGAGCGTCTCCATGGTCGAAAAAGTAAAGGGAAGCACATTGCTGATGAGTTCTCGGCCGATGCGCGAAACTTCAATTGTGCGGGAATTATCCTCGCGTGCGCCGTCGAGATAGATCCGCATGTATTCGAGTTGTCCAGCATTGGAAACGCCTGCCGTTACATGCTGTCCCGGCTGCGGAGCAAGGAACGGTGTCAGACGCTGCTGAGTGAATATGTAGTCGCGGGCTTGATCGTCATGAATGCCGAGTTTTGCAAAAAGCGAGAAGATTGTGTCGCTTGACGATATTTCGTAGTGTTTCGGTGTATAGGTACCGAGTCTGGATACAGCGCCGATTTCACTGGAGAGATCGGGAGCGGCAACTGCAATTTCCATGGGATGTGCCTCTACAGTGTGAGGCGCAAGGGCTGGACCGAGGGCGGCGAGAAGACTCACAGAAAGCGCTGTTCCAACGGTCAGCAGACCGGCGGCAAGGGCTCTGGAGCGGACGGCTTCAGGTTTAAGACCAAGGCGCACAGCAATACTTCGAGCGAAGGTGAGTGCTGCACGGCCAAGTCGGGCAAGTGCGCCCGCAACGAGTGTTTGTGCCGGCATGGATGCAAAGAATCAGTAAAAACCGGAAAGTTTTTTTCGAAAACCCCTTATTTTAGGCTCGCGGCAACCCTGCATGTTAAAGTTTCCCCCTTGAACTTATTCCAAATTCGGCGCGGCGCCGAGACAATGCTCCCGCCGGCCACGGCATCAGACGCTCCCGCAGACCGGGTACTTCACACTTTCCACTTTCGTTTTTTGCAGAACTCCGGATGATGTTGAAGTTCGCCGCCGACGGGCGGGCGGGGCTCCCTGATGCACCTGTCGTTTTACTGCATAGCACTTCAATCATTTCCAATGACGCAAAACAACTCACAGGCCGCAGAGGCTCAGAAACAATTTCCCGTGACCGACGATATTCGCGAAGCCATGGCACTTATCGCGCGGGGAACCGACACGTTCCTCATTCAATCCGAGTTTGAACAAAAGCTCGCGCGTTCCAAGGCTACCGGTGAACCGCTTCGCTGCAAACTCGGGCTTGACCCGACGGCGCCGGACATTCATATTGGTCACACGGTAGTGCTCAATAAGCTTCGCCAGCTTCAAGATCTCGGCCATACCGTAATCTTTCTGGTGGGTGACTTCACTGCTGCCATTGGGGATCCTTCTGGCCGCAACACCACCCGTCCGCCCTTGACGCGCGAACAGATTGAAGCCAATGCTCAGACTTACCTGAACCAAGCCGGCATGGTGCTTGATTTGGACAAGACGGAAGTTCGCTACAACTCTGAGTGGAGCAATGCGCTGGGTGCGACCGGTCTCATTCAGCTCGCGAGCCGCTACACGCTCGCCCGTCTCTTGGAGCGCGATGATTTTGCCAAGCGCTTCAAGGAAGAACTGCCGATCGCGATGCACGAACTCCTGTACCCGCTCATGCAGGGCTACGATTCGGTCGCCCTGAAGGCAGATCTGGAACTCGGCGGATCCGATCAGCGCTTCAATCTGCTCGTCGGGCGTGAACTGCAGCGTCAGTATGGTCAGGAACCGCAGTGCATTCTGACGATGCCGCTTCTGGTGGGGCTTGACGGCGTACAGAAGATGAGCAAGAGCAAGAAGAACTACATCGGCATTACGGATCCGGCCAACGATATGTTTGGCAAAGTGATGTCTATTACGGATGATCTGATGTGGAATTGGTACGACCTTTTGAGCCTGCGCAGCAATGCCGAAATCGCGCAGCTTAAGAAGGAGTGCGCTGAAGGTCGAAATCCGCGTGATGCAAAGGTGCTGCTTGCCCGCGAAATTATCGAACGTTTCCATGACAAAGCTGCCGCAGATGCAGCCGAAGCGGAATTCAACGCACGGTTTCAGAAGGGAGCCGTGCCCAATGACATCAAGGATGTGACCGTTGCCGCCCCAACGGGGGAAATTGGCATCATGCAGCTCATCAAGGCAGCCGGACTTGCACCTTCCAATGCTGAGGCTGGCCGCAACATAGATCAGGGCGGTGTACGCATTGACGGCGAATCGGTGCGTGACCGCACGCTTAAGATCCAGGCGGGCGCCGAGTTTGTGCTGCAGGTAGGCAAGCGCCGTTGGGCGCGCGTTAAGGTGACCGCGTAATGATCGTTCTGCTCCAACGCGTCCTGGAGGCGCAGGTCGTGCGACGAGCCGAAGGCGGGCAAGCCGAAGAGCCTCTTGGGGCAGTCGGACGAGGACTGCTGGCCTTCGTCTGTGCCGAACCGGGCGACAGCGCAGCAGTGATCGCTAAAGCGGCACGCAAAACGGCTCGTCTGCGGATTTTTGAGGATGAGAACGGCCGCATGAACTTGTCGGCAGCAGATATTGGCGGTGGTGTCCTTGTCGTGTCGCAGTTCACACTCGCAGCAGACTGTACGGGCGGGAGTCGTCCGAGTTTTTCAAACGGTGCATCCCCCGCGGAGGCACAAAAGGCCTATCTTGCCTACGTTGAGGCGCTTCGCGCCGAAGGGCTGAAAGTTGAAACGGGGTCATTCGGCGCACACATGCACGTGCGGCTTACGAATGACGGTCCGGCAACTTTCTGGCTGAAGTTTTAAGGGTTTGACATTTTTGCTGGAGCCGGAATGCATGCGTTGACGGCTCTTTCATCAATGAGGTAGGAGGTTCAACGATGGACATTTCATCACGTACGTTTTCCGAAGGAGAAATGATTCCTGAACGCTGCGCCTACGGGCGCATGGGCGAAGGCGGACAGACGGTTCGTTCTGCCAACCTCTCCCCGGAGCTTTCGTGGTCGGGCGCCCCGGCAGGCACAAAATCATTCGCGGTGCTCTGCATCGATGACGATGTGCCGACGGATCTGAAAGCGCGGGATGCTTCGGGCGAACTCCCTGTTGATCAGCCCCGCCGCCGCTTTGTGCACTGGGTGCAGATTGAGGTGGCTGCTGACGTATCGAATTTCCCTGAAGGTGTTTTTGCGCAGAAGAATGTACCGGCGGCTTACGGTCGGCCAGGATTGAATGACTACTGCCGCGGCGCAGGAAAGCCCGAAGCCGATGGTACGGGACTGGGCTATGACGGTCCATGCCCGCCTTTTTTTGATGCTCGTCGGCATTACTATCGCTATCAAGTATTGGCGCTCGATTTAGAAACGCTGGATCTCGATAAGCACTTTACCTTGGAAGATTTTGAGAAAACAGCGAAAGGACATGTGCTGGCAACCGCTGAAGTAGTCGGCCGCTATACACTGAATCCTCGCCTGCGGAGCGCATAATGCAGCAGCACTCAGAGGCTCCGCTTCCTAAAAATTTCTTTAATGCGTTGGCGCGGTCTTTGCTTCTTTTACAAGGAGAAAAGACTGCCGGCGCTCCGGCATGACTGTCTGTGGCTAGTACGTGTCACAGCAGACTCTTCCCTATAAGTATTCTTCACGACAGAAGGAAACAACCCATGTTCAATTTGTCCGAATGCCCCGCCAAGCGCGACCCAGAACTCTGGCAGTGGATTGATGCCGAGGCTAAGCGCCAGGAGCAGAACATCGAGCTGATTGCGAGCGAAAATTATGCTTCGCCGGCAGTGATGGCTGCTCAGGGGAGCTGCCTCACCAACAAATATGCCGAAGGCTATCCGGGCAAGCGCTACTACGGCGGCTGCGAATTTGTTGACGAAGTTGAACGTCTTGCCATTGAACGAGCCAAGAAGCTCTTTTGCGAGCCAGCCGGTGTTGAAATGGCGGTTAATGTGCAGCCTCATTCGGGTGCGCAGGCTAACTCGGCCGTGTTCTTTGCGGTTCTCAAGCCCGGTGATACTTTCATGGGATTGTCGCTTGCTGACGGCGGGCATTTGACCCACGGCATGCATCTGAACTTCTCAGGCAAGTATTTCCACTGTGTTCCATACGGCCTCAATGACAAGGAAGAGATTGACTATGACGAAGTCGAACGCCTTGCCAAGGAAAATAAGCCGAAACTCATCGTCACTGGCGCTTCTGCCTATTCGCTTAAGATCGATTTCAAGCGTTTTGCTGAAATTGCCCATTCTGTCGGCGCGCTTTTGATGGTCGACATGGCTCACTATGCCGGCTTGATCGCTGCGGGTGTCTATCCGTCGCCCTTTGGCCACGCTGACATTGTGACGACAACTACCCATAAGACCCTGCGTGGTCCGCGCGGCGGCATGATCTTTGTGCGTCCGGATCTTGAAAAGGCAATTAACTCTGCCGTCTTCCCGGGGATGCAGGGCGGTCCGCTTATGCACGTCATCGCCGCCAAGGCCGTGGCGCTCGGCGAAGCGCTGCAGCCGGAATACAAGACCTATCAGGAACAGGTGATGAAGAATGCGCATGTGATGGCCGAGCAGCTGATGGCGCGCGGTCTGCGCATCGTTTCCGGCCGTACGGAAAGTCACGTCATGCTCGTCGATCTTCGTCCCCTGAAGATCACCGGCAAGACCGCTGAGACCGTGCTTCATTCGGTCGGCATCACCGTTAACAAGAACGCCATCCCGCACGATCCCGAGAAGCCGTTTGTCACGTCGGGTATCCGTCTCGGCTCGCCGGCAATGACGACACGCGGTTTCAAGGAAGATGAAGCCCGTCTCACGGCCAATCTGATTGTTGACGTTCTTGAGGCGCCTGAAGATCAGGCGGTTCTTGACCGCGTTCGCGGCGAAGTCGCGAAGCTCACCGCTAAATTCCCCGTCTACGTTCACGATTAAGGCTTAATCCCTCAAGGCAATCCTTTAATCGATGCCTTGGGTGCTGTCAACATAAAGCAAAAGGGTCTGCAGCCAAAGATGCAGACCCTTTTGCTTCTTGTTATTCGGCTGCTGATCATTTTTCTCGTTTGGCGTACACAGTTCACCAGACCGTGGTGCATACCAGAGATCGGCTAAAATCATCTCCACTCATCAATCTATTGGAGAACAGCCGTCGATGCGCTGCCCCTTCTGCCGTCACCCCTCGACGAGTGTCGTTGATTCACGCGCTCCAAAGCCCGGTTTCGTCATCCGCCGCCGTCGGCAGTGTCCAGCCTGTGGCAAGCGCTTTACGACCTTCGAGCGTGTAGCCATTGCTATGCCTTGGATCATCAAGCGCGGCGGCGGTCGTGTGGAGTACAACCGGGCAAAGCTTCGCGGCTCTATGCAGCTCGCGCTGAGAAAGCGGCCGGTTTCTTCTGAGCGTATAGATGCCGCAGTAGGAGCTATTGAACATAAGCTTTCTGCCATGGGCGAACGCGAAGTGCGTTCTTCAAAATTGGGCGAACTTGTGCTCGAAGCCCTGCGCGGCATGGATACGATCGCGTGGATCCGTTTTGCGTCTGTTTATCTCAACATCAATGATCCGAAGGCGTTTGCCGAGATGATTGAGCAAGCACTGCGCGAAGCCCCTGCTGCCGCAGATGAGGATGCTGCAGGATTGGAAACCGGAGAGTTTTACGGTGTTCCTGAAACCGACGAATCCGTCGAAGTGGCAGATTCGCCGATCGAACTGAGCGATGACTCTGATCCTAAGGGACAGCTTGCTTCAAGTGATCCCGACGGATACATCCGGAAGTATCGCTGATGACGACATCTGCATCCTCTTTGAGCGAAGACAACGCTCAGAATACTTCGTCTGTGCTGCCGGCCATTGAAACGCTGGTCGACCCGGAACGCCTTGCCTGCGCGCAGAAACTTGAAGCTCACGCTGCAGTCTCGGACTCAGAAGCGGCACGTTCCGCAGCAGACGACGCATGGATGGATCTTGCTCTCGCTCAAGCGCGAAAGGCCTGGCGGATTTCGCCGCCTAATCCGTCAGTGGGGGCGGTGATTGTGCGCAACGGCCGGCTGGTTGGTGCGGGTCATACGCAGCGTACCGGCGGACCGCACGCGGAAGTGATGGCTTTGAGAAGTGCCTTCGAGCGCGGCTTATCTGTTGAGGGCGCCACCGTATATGTGACATTGGAGCCCTGCTCGCATTATGGCCGTACTCCGCCTTGCGCTCTTGCACTCATTCAATCCAAAGTCGGACGTGTGGTGGCCGCCGTCGGAGATCCGAATCCTAAAGTACACGGCCGCGGCATTCGTATGCTCCTTGAAGCTGGAATTCCGGCTGAGCTTGGTGTCCGAGAAGCAGAGGCCCGAGAGGTCAATATTGCTTTTTTAACGCGGATGACGCGGGGGACGCCGTGGGTACGAATGAAAACAGCTGTGACGCTCGACGGCCGTACAGCATTTCCAGACGGACGCTCTCAGTGGATTACCGGTGAAGCGGCTCGTGCCGATGTGCAGTTTTGGCGCGGTCGAGCCGGCGCAGTACTGACCGGTATTGGAACGGTTTTGGCCGATGATCCGCAGATGAATGTGCGCCTTCCTGATCAGGAGCGTCAGCCGCTGCGCATCGTAATTGATCCGCGCATGGAAACGCCGCCCGCAGGAAAACTCTTGACGTCGAAGGGCGGTAAGGTATTCATTGCAGCGGCGGCCGAGTATCCGACCCGCCGAGCAGCTCTGGAAGCAGCTGGCGCAGAGGTATGGGTGCTCCCTGATGCGGCAGTGCCCGGGCGGGTAGATCTTCGCGAACTGATGCGTGAACTTGCCAAGCGTGAGGTGAACGAAGTTCATGTTGAAGCAGGTCCGCGGCTTTCAGGGGCACTCTTTGCTGCAGGGTTGATTGACGAGATGCTTTTCTACTATGCCCCCTGCCTTTTTGGTGCGGGGATGGGGCCAGCGGCTGTGCCGCTTCCGGCCGAACCGGGTGCGGCATACCGCTGGCGCCTTCAGTCGCTTGACCAGATCGGCGGCGACTTTCGAGTTCTTTTGAGGAGATAGTTTATGTTTACTGGCATTGTGCAGGCCGTCGGCAAGGTTCGTGAACCGGAGAAGCTCGGCAATGGCGTTCGTCTGACGATTCTTGCTCCCGATCTTGGCTTAAACGAAGTAAAGGTGGGTGACTCGATCGCTGTCAATGGCGCCTGCATGACGGTAATTGAGGTGGGCGAGCGTGAATTCAAGATTGACGTTTCAGCCGAAAGTCTCTCGAAAACAACGGGACTCGACACCTTTGGTGAAGTGAATTTGGAAAAGGCTATGCGCCTTTCCGACCGCATTGACGGGCACATCGTGAGCGGCCATGTCGACGGTGTTGGACAGGTTGAGTCAATGGAGCCTGTGGCGGAGTCCTGGCGTTTGGTGGTGCGTGTGCCGCGCGTGCTTTCTCCCTATGTCGCCTACAAAGGCTCCATCACCATCAACGGTGTATCCCTCACGATCAACAAGGTCGAGGATACGGCGCTCGATACACTTGTTACCATTAATCTCATTCCTCATACGCTTGAAGTGACCACCTTGAAGCATCTCAAAGCGCAGTCCTACGTTAACGTCGAAATCGACACGATTGCTCGCTATGTCGAGCGCATAATGTCGCTCAAGAACGAAGACTCGCTCTTCTGAGAACGCCCGCTCCCCTGAAGGCCTGCCGGAGAAAAGAATCCGCAGGCCTTTCTTGACGGATCAAAGATGCTGCTGAGCATTGCCGGTGTAGTCTTGAGGAGCTTTTGAGCAGGAAATTTTCAACAATGAACACGATGCTCTTTACGCCGATTTCGATCGGCCCCGTAGAACTGCCTAACCGCATCGCTGTGCCGCCGATGGCTATGTACAGTGCGCGTAGCGGCGTGGTGCAGCTTTTTCACAAGATGCACTATGGTCACCTTGCCGCTTCCGGCGCCGGCCTCGTCTGCATCGAATCGACCGCTGTGTCGCCGGACGGCCGCATTACCAACTACGACTTGGGCCTCTGGTCCGATGAGTGTGAACAAGGGCTCAAGGAGCTCGTCGACCTCATGCATGAGATCGAACCGGAATGTCGGGTGATGGTGCAGCTTAATCATGCTGGCCGCAAGGCAAGCTCGGTGCGTCCGTGGCGCGGGCCTGCCCGCACGCTGCCGCCGATGGAAGGCGGATGGCGTGTGCGTGCGCCGAGTCCGATACCTTTCTCGGACACCTACACGACGCCGCGTGAAATTGAGTTTGAGGATTGCCGGCAGATTGCTGAGGATTTTGGAGCTGCCGCTGCTCGTGCAGCGCGTGCCGGTGTGGATGCGGTGGAAATCCATATGGCTCATGGCTACCTCATTCATCAATTTTTGTCGCCGCTCTCGAACCATCGAATTGATGAGTATGGCGGTGCGCTCGACAATCGCTGCCGCTTTGCCAAGGAAGTGATGAATGCCGTGAAAGCCGCTGTTCCGGCTAATGTCGCAGTGGGCCTTCGCGTTTCCGCCACCGATTGGGTGCCTGAAGGCTGGTCGATTGAAGACACCATTCACCTCGTTAATCTGGCTAAGAAAGAAGGCTGTACGTTTGTCGATGTATCGACGGGCGGCAACACGCCGGATGCGCCTATCCCCGTCGGGCCTGGTTATCAGGTTCCGTTCGCCTCACGCGTGAAGGCTGAAACGGGTATGACGACTTTTGCTGTTGGACTTATCCGTGATGCTTGGCAGGCGGAAACTCTGCTGCGCGAAGGTGCGGCAGATGTGATCGATATTGGCCGCGCAATGATCGATGATCCGCATTGGGGATGGCATGCAGCTAACCGGCTGCATGTTGAGAAGGTGCCGAAGCTTGTCGTGCCGCCGCAGTATCTGCGAGGCTTAAGCTATTGAGCGCAAGCGTTGCGGATGGCATAGAAAAATCCCTGAAATAGTGAGAAGCTCACCGTTTCAGGGATTCCTTTTTTGGCTGTTGGCAATCCTCAGCAGCTAACTGAGTTTCATGCGGCCGGCCAGCCAGGCCGGGAGCAATGCGCAGACCGCTCCGGCGGCAAGTGCCGTCAATGCGAGCCAGATTTCTCGCATGGAAAAGCTCGGCGTGATGCGCGCTCCGGTTTCGAGTTCCAGGGCTCCGGCGCAGAGTTCGGCAGCACCCCATCCAAGGATTAGACTGCCCAAGATGCCGGCAGTTGCCGCTGTCATGACAATAGACCAGGTGAGTGCTGCTGCATAGCGGCGAGGAGCTCCCAGTGTGCGCAGCAGCAAAATCGTTGGCAGTCTCAGGCGGCCGAGCAGAACGCTCGCCAAAAGCACCGCGGCGAGCGCGACGATGCTCGTGAGCAGACATACAAAGGCGAGCGCCTGCGATGCGCCGCCAAAAGCGGCGTAGAGATTAACGAGCACCTCAGCAGAAAAGACGCCCATGAGCGGCACGATCTTGCCGTCATGACCTGCAGCATCGATCTCATTGAAGCGCTGACGCAGTCGATAGGCCGAGGAGACTGAGGCGGGTTTCACAATGACAGCGGAAAAGCCCGGCAGTTCTTCAAGATGTGTTTTGTTGGACAGCATCCAGGATTCAAACAAATGCGCGGATGGCTGCTCACGGTCATGTGCTTCCTCGGCTTCGTGGTCATGATCGTGATCGCCGTGCGCATCTGCATGTGCTGCCCAGACACTTTCGATCGGTACCATTACCGCACGGTCCCATGGCGTTCCGGTGGGCGGCAGGATGCCGACTACTTCGTAAGCAATGCCCTCATGTGCGTGGCCAGCGCCATGAACTCGGCCGTGCATAGGGGAAAATTTGTCTCCGATGACATAGCCTGAGGAGGCGCCCGCAACGGCTTCAGTCGGCTTTGTGAAAAATCGTCCGGCAGCGGGTTCGCGGCTCTTGCCGCGGTCTAAAAAGGAGCGTGTTGTGCCGACAATCGTGCGGCCGGAGGGTGTGCGGTCGCCGAAAGCAACTGGAGCAGCCCAGCGGATGCTGCTTTTAGCCGTTTGAGCCTCTCGGATATTCGCCCAAGCGGATGCCGGCACGATCGGCAGCATTTCATCGCGCAAGAAAACCGTGCCGAGCAGGAGCGCCGAACTGGATCCGCGAGCACCGATCAACAGATCGAAATCGTCGGCAGACTGTGCAGCGGAAGCCTTTACCATTCGTTCGCAGATGCCGGCAGCAACAGCGATCGAGAGTGCCAGCGCAATGATGAGCGCCATTCCGGCCAGGATGCCGGCGGAGCGTCTGAGTTCGCTCTTGAGCAGCAGTGCAATATTCATGGCGCAGCTCCAATCAAGGGATGGATCGTGAAGGGGTGAGTTCGTCCGGCGTGATAAAGCGTCCCGCGCGGATTTCTGCGGTGAGCGGCAGGCGTTTGAGGACGCGGTCGCTGTGGCTGACGAGAATGAGTGATGCCGAAAGACTTTGTGCAGCTGACATCAGGTCATCAACCACGATGTCACCGCGAGCTTCGTCAAGATTGGCAGTAGGTTCATCGGCCAGAATGACGGCAGGACGGCCCATCAGAACTCGCACGAGTGCGGTGCGCTGCATCTCGCCGCGTGAGAGGTCTCCTGCACGGGTATTGGTGCGGATGCCGCGAGCAGCAAGCATTTCGCGGGCGGTTTCGCGGTCATGCGCGGCAATGGTGCCGCGGAAGGTGAGCGGCAGCAGAACATTGTCGAGTGCTGTAAGGTCTTCAAAAAGCCGAAAGTCTTGAAAAAGAAAGCCGCAATGCTGTCCTCGCCAGCGGTCGCGAACCGATTCCGTGCACTGCGAAAGAGCAAGTGTGCCCCAGCGCACAACACCTTCTGTGGGCGTGATGATTCCCGAAAGACATTTCAAAAAAGACGTTTTCCCAGCGCCTGAGGGGCCGCGGATGCCAAGCATGGCGCCTTGAGGCAGCTTGAAGTCAAAGCACGAGAAGATTGTTCTCACGCCTGTGCCATCAGGAACATCGAGTCTGACGGTTTCCAGTGATAAATCGAAAGGCTGAGGATCCGCGCAGCAGCCGGTATCACTGCTGCATTTGCGTCCAACATCGGCAGTGGGGGAAGCAGAGTTCATGACGACGGGTTCTCCAACCGGGGAATGAGAATTGCGGTGAAAAAAGTGTTAATGCACGATGCATCCGGCCCGCAGGTCAGCTCACACAACCTCAAAACGGGCGTTTACGATTCGTACGAGACTGACGAATCCGGTTTCCTCATCCATACGGCTGCCGACTTCGAGCGTACCGACCACTTCAATGAGGCGGTTGGCCTGTACGAACTCCTGTTTGTCGCTGAGAAAGACGACGACGATGTTGTCTGGCCAGTCAGCATCCGTGCTGCAGAACGGACAGAGACTTACCGGTGATTCCGTGAGGACGAAGAAATGGGCATCGGCTTTTAGTGGCGGCGCCATGAAACCCTGCATGCGAACCCTTTTCCCGGCGAGCGACTTGAGTTTGTCGGAAAAGGTGAGCCCGAGGACGGAAACGCCCGAGTACATTTCGGGAAAGGCAAGCTGCGGAAGATCCGCAGCCAGAGCTGCCGATGAGGCAAGGGAATAAAGCGTCGGGAAAAGTATTCCGGCAGTAAGTACCGTTCTGCGATGCATGAGAGCTCAAGCCTGGTGGCAAATAAGGAAAACTTAAAAGGGCGTCTTCCCTTGGCGGGGAAGACGTCCTTTGCAGGCGGATCGCAGGTGTCAGAGAGAAGTCCTGCGGTCAATTCGCTTAGTGGCCAAGCGCGAGCGCTTCAGCCATGACGCGGAAGATTTCAGTCGAATTCATGAAGCCTTTGATTTCTTCAGACTTCGGCCCGCGGGCAGTAACGACCAGGTCATCGACGGTGTGAACGCCCTGGCTTTCATTGCGCGGCAGGTTTCCTTCGACGAAGTGACCGCCCTCGACCGACTTGTAGGTTTCGTCAGCCACATACTCGCCCTTTTCGTTCTTGACGGCCGGATTGAAGGTTTTATCCGGGTAGGCGCGATAGGTTTCGTAATAATCCGGGTGTGCGCCGAAGAAGACGGCCAGACGCTTGGAAGGTGCGAAGTCATCCGGGAAGCCGTCCTTGTCCGCATCAACGTAGTTGGGATAACCCGCATCGGCATAAACGCCCACTTTCTCACGCATGTCCTTGCCGGGCTTATTGTCGTCGACCGTACCGGCAACCGAGATGGAGTGCGTGTGGTCACCCGTTACGATCAGAAGCGTATCGGGATGTTCGTCGACATACTTCTGAGCACGTTCAACCACCTTATCGAAGGCAATCGTGTCGCCGACGGAGCGCGTCCAGTCGAGCGGGTGCGAGAACTTGTCGACCAAGCCGGCTTCAAGCATCAGGAAGAAGCCTTCCTTGTTCTGGCCGAGCACTTTGACGGCAGCATCAAACGCATCCGTCAGGTCGGGCTGATTCGGGAACTTCTTCACCGTGTTGCCCTTCCACTGGTGGCGGTCAATCCAGCCGTCCATATTGCCGGTATGGAAGAGCCCAAGGAGCTTTTGCGGCGCCTTGCCGTCAACGGCGGCAAGCAGTTCGGTACGGTCAGAGACGAACTTGTAGCCGTCCTTCTGGAAGAGTTCAAGATAGTTGGTTGAATCCTTGCGCTTGCTGCCAGGCGTACCCTGCGGGAGGAAATAGGCAGAGCCGCCGCCCAAAATCACTTCCGGACGAACTTCGTAGAACATGCCGACGATATCGGCCTTGTCGGAGCGGCGACGGGTATGCGCGACGACAGAAGCGGGCGTTGCATCTTCAATTTCAGCATCGGACACGACGCCGATGGCTTTGCCAGTCTTGCGGCGGAGCAGTTCGGCAATCGTTTCCTGACGCGGATCGTCTTGGCTGGCCTTGGTGCGGTCTGCGTAGACGCCGAGCGCATTAACGGAAGACTTGTGGCCGGTCATATAGGCCGAAGCTGTATTCGCACTGTCAGCGGCGATCGTGTCAACTGAACTCGTACCGAGGAGCGCCATGTGCGGCATATTGTCCATGGCAAGCGGCGCCTGATACATGCCGTTCTTTACGCCCTTGGAGAGAATGCGGGCTGCAGTGCGGTGTCCGACGGAAAGACCGTCGGCGAGCAGAATGATCACGTTCTTGGCGGCGGCTTTCTTAGGCGTAGAGTAAAGATCCCAATCTGCGCGCATTTCACCTTCGGGCGACTTCACGACAACGGTGTACTTGCCGGGCTTCTTGATTTCGACGTCACGCATGATGAGTGCGGAGCCTTCGGAATCGATTTCTTCGGGAACCCAGATTTCCGAACCCTTGAGCACTTTCTTATAGTCGGCGCCGTTGATTTCGACGACGACGTTCTTGCGGTCGGCCTTCTTGTCAAGTTCAATCTTGAAGTCGAATTTGGCATTGGTCATGAAACGTGCCTGATCGACAGGATAGATCTGCGCGGCAGAGACCGGTGCGGCAGCGAGTGCACTGAGAACGCCGACGGCAGCCAGTGCGGCGGATGCGGTGCTCAATATGAATTTCTGCATGGTGATGTGGTGTTCCTGTGAGGGAGAAAATGGGCGCGTGAGAGTGCGTCTACCAATAAATGGACAAATGGCGGACGGGAAAGGTGAGGATTCCTTTCGGCCGCTGCGGAGCAGTCTAGGAAGTACATGTGACGGGTTTGCAACGCGGCTGCGGCAAAGTGATGTCAGTTGTATGACGTTTTGGTGAAGCGCCCGTCAGCCTTAAAGAAGGGCGGCGGTTCGTGCCTTTGAGACGCCTTGAAAACAGTGTTGGTGAAGAAAAGGCAAGCCTCTCATGAGTGAAGAAGTTTTTCCCAAAATGCCCGTTCGCAAAGAGCTGAAGTTTGGACACGTTGATGCGCTAAAATGATCTCTTCAAGATTTAGAAGGGAGATTCGGACGCCGCCCCTCATAGAGCAGCGGCCGAACCGCTTTCTCGTTCTGCCCAGTACCCAAGGAGCTAAGCAAATGGCAGTTGATATCATCCCGACCTCTACCGACGGCACGGATCTGCGCATCGGCATCGTCGTATCCCGCTTCAATGAATACGCCGGCCGCGGCGAATTCGAGGCCTGCATGGATGAACTTCGCAAGCTCGGCGTGATGGATGAGGATGTGACAAAGGTCTCCGTTCCCGGCGCGCTTGAAATTCCGTTCGCGCTGATGAAGCTCGCGCAGACTGAGGAATACGATGCCCTGATTGCGCTCGGCGCTGTTATCCGCGGTGAAACCTATCACTTTGAACTCGTCTCGAATGAGTCCGGTGCCGGCATTACCCGTATTGGTCTTGACTATGAAATTCCGATCGCCAATGGTGTGCTTACGACGGAAAATGACGAGCAGTGTCAGGAACGTATTGAGATGAAAGCCCGCGACTGCGCTCGCTGCGCTGTTGAGATGGCCAACCTCGCCAAGGAATTCGTTTCGGCTGACGATTTTGAGGAAAATCCAGAAGACTAATTCCGGTCGGTCAAGGCAGAGGATGAAAAGGCGCGCTAGAATGCGCGCCTTTTCTGATTACTCTGAACAAATAAGAGCATCCAGGCGGCGTGCGCCGCTTGGGTTTCTCAATATCAGGCTCTCTTTATAGAGAGCGGACAGGACAACTATGACTGAAGCCCATAAGCCCGGCCGCCAGGCGCATGCACCGCGGCATCTCGCCCGCGTCTTTGCGCTGCTCGGCTTCTATCAGTGGATCGCAGATCCGACGCTTAAAGCCCAGAAAATTGAAGAAAATCTTCCTGCGCTCCTTGCCGATGATGAGGAAGGCACGCCCGTTGAAGATCTCGGTCTTACGTCTGAAGACTGGGCGCGCTGCGACCGTGAGCTGCTCACGACACTGCTTTCTGGAGCGATCGGCGAGCACGCTGCGCTTGAAGCTGAGTTTTCGCCTTTTGTCGACCGCGACCTGAAGCGCGTATCGCTCGTTGAGCGTGCGATTCTTTTCATCGGGACGTATGAGCTGCTGCGCTGCCCGCAGACGCCGTACCGCGTCGTTCTCAACGAGACGATTGAGTTGGCCAAACATTTCGGCAGCGGCTACCGGTTCACTAATGCTGTTCTCGAACGCGTGGCCGCTAAGGTGCGCGCAGCTGAGTTTGCAGCGGATCACGCCCAGAAGAAAGCCTAATCAGCAGCAGTTTTGTTGCAGCTGTTGGATCGAGCCGCTTGTGAGGAAACTCTGGGCGGCTCTTTTTGCAGGACTTTAAGAAAACAGGATGCGTGTTTAGACATCCTCTGCATGCTTTGGTGCAAAGTGCAGTGAGGATCTTGAAATCTTGTGCTTGAAGGCAAAGTTAGGCGCGTTCGTTGGGAGCGCTGCACAGGATAATTCGCAAAATGGAGGCTTCTTTATGAAGCGCAGAGACATCAAGGAGGTGTGTTGTGTCTGAGGCTGGTGAATTTCAAATAATTGAGCAGTTCTTCACGTATCCGTCGTTCGGAGCCTGGAAGAGTCAGGGGGTGGGTGACGACTGCGCCATCATTGATACCGGTGCGGGGCGTCTCGCGGTGACCTGCGACATGACTGCATTAGGCACGCATTTCTTTCCCGATGCCGATCCGGAAGATGTGGGCTATAAGGCGCTCGCTGTGAATCTTTCGGATCTGGCAGCAGCGGGAGCCGTTCCGCGAGCCTTTTTCCTGTCCATCGGCCTGCCGCGTCGAGACGACGGATGGCTGGCTGATTTCTCCCGCGGTCTGATGGCGCTTGCACATGAATCGGGCTGCGCGCTGCTTGGGGGAGATACGACACGGACGCCAGAGATTGACGGCAGACATGCTCCTGCAACGATCAGCATTACGGCGATGGGCGACTTGCCGGCCGGAATGGGGCTGACAAGAAGCGGCGCTCAGCCCGGTGACGATATCTGGGTGTCTGGTACGGTGGGCGACGCTTATGCGGCTTTGATGTGCCGGTGGGGTCGCTGGCAGGTGATGCCCGATGCGGAACCTCGGCTCTTTGCTCGGATGGATCGGCCGACACCGCGTATCGCGCTCGGTCAGGCGCTTCTGGGCGCAGCGACAGCCTGTGCGGATATTTCAGACGGTCTCCTTGCCGATCTGGATCACATCCTGACGAGAAGCGGTGTTTCCGCAGAAATCGAATGGGAGCGTATACCGCTCTCCCCAGTATTGTCGACGCTCACCGTTGCACGCCAGCATGAGGCAGCGCTTGCCGGCGGTGACGACTACGAACTGATTTTTACGGCGCCTCCAGCGGCAGCCGAGCGCATCTTTGAGGCCGGACTGCTCTCCAATACGCCCGTTTCCCGCATCGGCCGTATTTTAGAAAGAGAAGAAACGGCTGTTGTGGTGCGCACGGCAGACGGCCTGCCTGTTGCAGTGCCGAGCACTGGTTACGATCATTTCAACGCGGAAGATCCAGAATAATGGAGTCTGTCTGGCGGCTGCAGTGCAGCCGCGCGAAGATTCATTCGCCTTAGGACGACATGTTTGAAAAATACGCTCCAGATGCGCCCGCCAATCGCGTGCGCATCACCCGAAACTTTGTTCTTTCTCATCCTGCGCACTGGATTGCCACGTTTTTCGGCGTCGGTGCTCTGCGGCCTGCTCCCGGTACATGGGGAACGCTTGCGGGAGTGCTCGTCTACGGGCTGCTCGATCCCTTCATGACGCGCGAAGGCTGGGTAGCACTCACTGCCGCTCTTTTTATGCTTGGCGCATGGGCGTGCGAACGTTCGGGCCGCGACATCGGCGTTGTCGATCACGGCGGTTTTGTCATTGATGAGGTTGTAGCTGTTTGGGCCGTATGCATCATGCTGCCCGCCGGCTGGGGCTGGTGGTTGGCCGCATTCCTTGCGTTTCGACTTTTCGATATTGTGAAAATTTGGCCAGGCTCCTGGTTCGACCGCAGGATGAAGTCGGGTTTGGGGGTGATGCTCGACGATATCGCCGCTGCGGTCTATGCTTGGGCACTCATCGTTTTGCTGTCAGCAGCCTGGCAACGGTGGGCCTAACGAAGAATATTGATGGGTGAGGAATTCTCATGAGCACACTGCTTGAGCAAGCTGAATTGGCAGCGGATCTGCTTGGGGCTGCCGCACATGAAAACGGACGTATTGTCTGCACGGCAGAAAGTCTGACGGGCGGCATGGTGAGTGAACTCATTACGAGTGTCGCCGGATCGTCGGCATGGTTTGACCGCGGTTATGTGACCTATCAAATCTCCGGCAAAGAAGAGATGATCGACGTGCCGGCAGAAGTTATTGCAGAATTCGGCGTTGTGAGTGAACCCGTTGCTGAAGCCATGGCGCGCGGTGCACTCGCCTGCAGCCATGCGGATTTGTCTGTCGCCCTTACGGGGGTTGCAGGGCCGTCCGGCGGCACTGCGCAAACGCCGGTCGGCACGGTTTGTATTGGGTGGGCAGAACGCGATCCTTCCGGAGCGATCGCAACAAGTGTGCGTACCATTCACGTCACCGGTGATCGCCGAACAGTGCGGCTGGCCGCTTCTTTAACGGCGCTCCAAGGTCTGATCGCCCTCATTCGCGGCGGCGATCCGATGAGAATGCCGTCGCCCTTTGACTGATGCAATCTTTCGCATTCATGCAGTTTAGGCCGGCCTATTCAAACTGCGGCTGGTCCCGCATGTGATAATAAAAAATTCTTCTGACTTTTTTACTAAGTCGGATTATCTGGCGATCTGCGGCTGCAGATCGCTCATTTCATTTTTTTGACCCCTTTCAGATTTTTTATGTCCAGTTGGTTAGATGTGGCGCTTCTCGCCGTTCTGATCGTTTTGAACGGCGTTTTCGCCATGAGTGAAATTTCGCTCGTTACGAGCCGTCGTGCTCGGCTCCAGCGTCTTATTGATGACAAGGTTGCTGGAGCAGAGCGTGCTCGTGAGCTCAATGCGGATCCGAACCGTGCACTTTCAACGATTCAGGTGGGTATTACGTCCATCGGCATTCTTTCGGGCATTGTGGGTGAGTCGGCGCTCGCCCGACCGATGGAGGCGTTTCTGGTGATGGTTGGACTGTCGCCGGAAACCGCTAAGGCTATCGGTTTGTTTGTTGTTGTTGTGCTGATCACCTACTTTTCGATTGTGATGGGCGAACTGGTCCCCAAGCGCATCGGGCAGATTTCGCCCGAGCGCATTGCCTGTCGTCTCGCGCCTCCTATTCACTGTCTTTCCATTATTGCCGCTCCTTTTGTCAAACTCCTGTCGGTCTCGACGCACCTGCTTTTGAAGCGTTTGGGCATTTCGGAAACACAGGGGAGTTCCGTGACGGAAGAAGAGATTCACGCCATGATTGAAGAAGGGCAGGAATCCGGCGTTATCGAAACGGCAGAGCGCGATATGGTGCGCAACGTCTTTCGTCTTGATGATCGGCAGGTTGCCTCTTTGATGACGCCGCGCTCCAATATTTCTTGGATCGATCTTGAAGCGCCGGATGAGGAAAATATTGAACTGATCCGAACGTCAAAGCGATCGCGGCTGCCGGTCTGCGTTGGCAGTCTGGACAATGTGAAGGGCGTCTGCTCAACCAAAATGCTTCTGCAGCAGATTTTGGATTCTGGCAAACCGGACTTTGCTAACAATCTTATGCCGGTTTCTTATGTGCCAGAGTCGCTTACTGGGATGGAGCTTCTTGAGCATTTCCGTAAAACCGACGTGCCGCTCGCGCTTGTCGTGGACGAATACGGCGAAGTGCTCGGTCTGGTGACGCCGCGTGACGTACTGGAGGCTATTGCCGGTGAATTTAAGCCCGAGCAGCCCGATGACAGCTGGGCCACTCGACGCGAGGATGGTTCCTGGCTGCTCGACGGCATCATTCCGATTCCCGAAATGAAGGATGTGCTTTCTCTCAAGCACGTTCCTGAAGAGGAAGCCGGCCGATACAGCACGCTTGCAGGCATGGTGATGCTCCTTCTGGGAAGGTTGCCCAAAGAGGGTGATGCGGTCGAGTGGCTGGGGTGGCGTTTTGAGATTGTCGATATGGACGGTCGGCGAGTCGATAAGGTGCTCGCTTCTCGTTTACGCGCTGCGCACGGCATGGCAGAAGTTGTCCCCAAGGGGGAGGAGCTGAGCCCTCAAATTGAGAAGGGAGTGGTCGACAATCCGCATGATGGTGCGGATTCTAAGACGATTAAGTCTGTGGATAAGTCTGTTGGCAACTAATAGGCCGCTGCGGCACACTTGTGAACAACTTTAGAAAAAGCGGCATGGGTACTCACGGTATTGTGAGCATTCAAAATAAATTCAATCACTTCTAATTAAAGCAGGAAGGAAGGCATGGGAGCAAAAGTGTGGGGTACGGCCGCAGTCGTGATTGCGGCCGCCGCAGCAGCAGGTGCGGGCATCATCACTTGGGAGGGACGTGTTTGGGACGAACACGCTCAGGATCTCGCAAGTTACAAGGAGGCTCCGGTAAAGACGGTTATCTTTACGGAGACGGCTCGTACGTGGAGAACGCGCGCCTTTACGGTGGAAGTGGAACTCCTCAATGGCCTCAAAATGGTCTGGCAGGGCGGTGCTGAATTTGGATTAGGCACCAAAACGAAGGCGTCGCTTGATCTTACGCAGGGGATCGGAGCACAGATTGCGGCCGATAAAAGTGTGGAAGGGTTCGGCGACGAGCTCGTGATTGAAACTTCAATGACAGGAACCGTCAAACCTGTGGTGTGGCGGCTGAATCCAATCACCTATCGCGCTCCCGAAAACGCATTTGTTTGTCAGGCTGAGGTGGCGAGCATTACGGGAGAAAAGATCGGGCAGGATATTGTCGCTCGCTTCGTTCTGGGCGGCTGGAGCTGCCGAACGGCGGAAGAAATTGCGGCAAACGCTCCCTCCACGGAATCCATGAAAGATTTACGGGCTGAAATTCGCGTGGGAGAGAAGCCCATTGCGGACTTTACTTTTACGAGCGGGCCTTTTGTGAGCGGGGAGCTCTCCGGCGACGGAACGCGTGCGGCATTTATCTCAGCACGGTCGGCCGGACCGGCGCCAGAGGGTAAGGACGGAAAAGCGGCTCAGCGCTGGGATGAGCGGGTTGAGCTTTCCGTTACGAACCCGAAAGCGGGTGGGGAGTCAGCATCAGAAATTGGTTTGGATTTGACGATTACGAATCTTTCGGAAGCATTCCTGACGGAACTCCAAACGGCCACGCAGGAGACGGCAGTGAATCCGGACGCTGCTTTCCGGGTTCTCGGTATTTGGAGCCGCGCCTTTACGAAGGACGGCATTGCGTTGAATCTGACCGATGCAAGATATGTGCGGGGAAAGGATGCGGCGCATTTGAAGGGGGCATTTGCTTACAAGGCGGCGGATCCGAATGCGCAGGGTCAGGAGCTCGCTCGAGGAGCAAGCTGGGGCAGTTTTGAACTGGCTATTCCGCAAGCTTTGATTGCCAAACAGACAGCAGCTGTTTATACAGCGTCGGGTGATCTTCGGCTCATTGACGGCGTTTACCAATCTAAACTCGAAATTTTTGAGAATGCCTGTTTTGTGAATGGGAATTACAAAGGGAATCCGATTGCACTATTGAGTCTCTTCTGAGGCTGCAGCAAAAGACTGTGATAGAAAGCGGTTCGATTAAAGATTCGGACCGCTTTTTTTTTGAAACGAATACGGCAGATATTTGAGCGGATCAGCACTTTTTTCGGCGAGTACATCATAGAAAATGAAATGGACTCAATATTTTTCGGAGAATTCAGATGCACAAGCCGGTCAAACATCTTGCTGTCGCTGCGGCTAGTATCGTCGTCGCAGTAGGGAGTCCAGCCGCACAAACCATCGACATGGTTGTCGACGGTGCAATTTATGCCATTGAACTGAATGCCAGCGCAGCAGCCGAAAATTTCGCCAAACGCCTGCCGATGAAGGTGGTGTGGGAGGATTTTGGAAAGCTTGAGCGAATTGCAGGACTTTCTGAGCGGCTCGATGTGGGACGCGATCCTGTCGTCAAGTCGCCGGTAAGAGGTACATTCGCCTACTACGTTCCGTGGGGAAATCTTTGCCTCTTTCGCATAGGCGGAAATGCGCCAAGCCGAGATTTGGTGGAGTTGGGGGCCGTGGATGAGACAGCGCTTCAGGCGGTCATCCAAAGCGGCGGGCGCGAAGTGGAGCTCCGCGCCCGCTGAGTCAAGCAGCCCCAAAAATTAGAGTTCGCGGGCGCTGTTGATGGCGTCGCGTGTGGCAATCGCAGAACGGCGGGCTGCTTCGCGCCAGTCGGCACCGCTGCTGGCGTATAGGATTGCGCGGCCGGAATTGATGACCATACCGGCCCCTTCCGTGTCCATACCGGCTTTGACAGCAGCATTAATGTCGCCTCCCTGGGCGCCGATGCCGGGCACAAGGAGCGGTATGTCCGGCGCAATGCGGCGTACCGCAGCAAGCTCATCGGGGTAGGTTGCGCCAACAACGAGGCCAAGCTCGCCCGTACGGTTCCACTCATGTGAGACCAAGCGGGCTACGCGTTCAAAAAGACGTTCACCGCCGCCGAGGTCGATCATTTGCAGATCATCGCCGCCCTTATTCGAGGTGCGGCAGAGAACGAAAGCGCCTTTCTCGGCATATGCCAGATATGGATCCAGCGTATCGCCGCCCATATAGGGAGAGAGCGTCACACAATCGGCACCATAGCGATCAAAAGCTTCTTCGGCGTAGTGCTTGGCCGTCGAACCAATATCGCCGCGCTTGGCATCAAGGATGACAGGAATGCCGGGATGATTGGAATGAATGTAGGCGACGACACGGTTCAGCGCGTCTTCCGCGCCTTCGGATGCGAAGTAGGCAATCTGGGGCTTAAAGGCACAGACAAGGTCTGCTGTTGCATCAACGATGCCGGTACAAAAGGAATAGATGGCATCGGGTTTGCCGGCTAGTTCTTCAGGAAGGCGTGCCAGATCGGGGTCGAGACCGACGCACAGAAGCGTGTCGGCATTGCGCCAGCGGGCGCGCAGCATCTCGGTGAACTTCATGTCAACTCAGTTTTCTTTAGAGAGGCCGGCAGACGTCCGTGAAATCATAGCTTTGGGCGCCGCCGAGCGGTAATCAAGGAATAGACAACATTGTCCTTGCCGGCGTGCGGGCGGTCAAGGAATCTTGCCGACAAAGGCACAGAAACGAGAAGCTTTAGCTCAATTCATCGCTCGGATATCGTTTCAATGATGGCAATACCGCAAAATAAATGCTCAACAAGTGTGTCGAAACATTTTTTCTGCGCTTTGCTGTTCAAGCACATCGGTTGCGGTGGCGTAGGATGGAAAATGGACTTCGCGGGTTGTTGACCCTCGATCAGTAAAAAAGGAAAAGAGACAGGAGGAACATTTATGACTGGACTCTGCAGCCGCCGCACACTTTTGACGATCGCCGGCGCCGCCGCCGTTTCGTCAATCACCGCCGCCCATGCAGCTGACGGTAAGACGAGTAAGCCGGCTAAGCGTACCTGGCCCGACATGCCGACAGTGCCGACGGACTTCAATGCCGAACGCTGCTTTGTTGAGCTTCAGGATGCCGGTGACGGTGTTGTTTTCCAAGGACCGAAAAACGGACCGGTGGTTCGTCTGGCATTTGACACGCAGTGCCCGTGGTGCGTCTGGCAGTATGAACAGCTTAAGCCTTTCCTTAAGCAGGTGACCTTTATCTGGCATCCGGTCGCGGTGCTCAACCCCTGGAGTGAGCTTCAGGGCGCAGCAATTCTCTCTGCTAAGGACCGCAAAGCGAAGTTCCTGGAGCATGAAGCGCATTTCCACGACAAGGATTTCCGAGGGCTCGATGTCCGCAATGTCGAATTGCCCTTTGATGCGCGAAAGAAGGTCTGGGACTACTCCAAAGCCTTCCGTCGTGCGTGCGGTATCTCGGTGCCCTTCGGTGTCCTGAAGACCACCGATGGACGCTATATCCCGGTGCCTCAGGTGACCACGGAAGAGTTTGCCAAACTTTCGGGGCTGAAGCCCGAATAACGAGGAAGCGGATGTCCAATCGACGCTGCGTTTGAACGCGGCGCCGGTTTTGCGCGATCCTGAATAAAAAATCCTCCGCAGCCGTGCACGCTGCGGAGGATTTTTGCATTGTCTGCGGCCACGTTTGAGCGGTTTGTTCAGCCGCCCAAACGTGTCAGGGCATTCTGCAGTTGATTACATCATGCCGGGCATGCCGCCCATGCCGTCCATGCCGGCGGGGACAGCCTTGTCGTCGGCCGGAAGGTCGGCAACCATGCAGTCGGTCGTGAGGATCAGCGAAGCGACAGATGCTGCGTTCTGAAGTGCCGTGCGGGTCACCTTCGTCGGATCGAGCACGCCCATTTCAACCATATCGCCGTACTTGGCGGACTGAGCGTTGTAGCCGAAGTTGCCTTCGCCCTGAGCGACGGTGTTCACCACGACGCTCGGTTCATCGCCGGCATTGGCGACGATCTGACGCAACGGCTCTTCCATGGCGCGCAGAACGATGCGGATACCAGCGTTCTGTTCGTCATTGTCGCCCTTGATGTCCTTGATGGCGAGTTTGGCGCGGATGAGCGCGACGCCGCCGCCCGGGACGATGCCTTCTTCAACGGCAGCGCGAGTGGCGTGCAGAGCGTCTTCCACACGGGCTTTCTTTTCCTTCATTTCAACTTCAGTTGCGGCACCGACCTTGATCAGTGCAACGCCGCCGGCGAGCTTAGCCACGCGTTCCTGAAGTTTTTCACGATCGTAATCGCTCGAGGCGCCTTCGATCTGCGTGCGGATGTTCTTGACGCGGTTTTCAATGGCCGCGGCATCACCGGCACCGTCAATGATGGTCGTATTTTCTTTCGTGACTTCGACTTTCTTGGCACTGCCGAGCTGGGCAAGCGTAGCCTTATCGAGCGAAAGGCCGACGTTGCTCGAAATAACCGTACCGCCCGTAAGGACTGCGATGTCTTCGAGCATGGCGCTACGGCGATCGCCGAAGCCCGGAGCCTTGACGGCCACAACCTTCAGGATGCCGCGGATGGAATTGACGACCAACGTGGCAAGGGCCTCGCCGTCGATGTCTTCAGCGATGATGACGAGCGGACGAGCAGCCTTAGCGACCTGTTCAAGCACCGGCAGAAGTTCGCGAATGTTGCTGATCTTCTTGTCGTGGAGCAGGATGAACGGGTTCTCAAGAACTGCAGCCTGCTTTTCAGGCTGGTTAATGAAGTAGGGCGAGAGATAGCCGCGGTCGAACTGCATGCCTTCGACGACTTCGAGTTCGTTCTTGAGGCTCTTGCCGTCTTCAACCGTAATCACGCCTTCCTTGCCGACCTTATCCATGGCTTCGGAAATGATCTGACCGATTTCTTCATCGGAGTTGGCCGAAATGGCGCCAACCTGAGCGATTTCCTTGTTGGTCGTAGTGGGCTTGGAAAGCTTCTTGAGCTCAGTGATGGCGGCGGCAACAGCCTTGTCGATGCCGCGCTTAAGGTCCATCGGGTTCATGCCGGCGGCAACGAACTTCATGCCTTCATCAACGATGGCCTGAGCGAGAACCGTAGCAGTGGTCGTACCGTCACCGGCGTTGTCGCTCGTCTTCGAGGCGACTTCGCGGACCATGGCGGCACCCATGTTTTCAAATTTATCTTTGAGTTCGATTTCTTTGGCGACAGACACGCCATCCTTCGTGACCGTCGGGCCGCCGAAAGAGCGTTCAAGCACAACGTTGCGACCCTTCGGGCCGAGCGTTACCTTGACAGCATTGGCGAGAACGTTGATACCGCGAACCATTTTCGTGCGGGCATCATCACCGAAAAGAACCTGCTTAGCAGCCATTTTGTAATTCCTTAATTATTTAGAAATCTGTACGTGGAGTGCTTTCGGGGGCGGCTTATTCGAGCACGCCCATGATGTCTTCCTCGCGCATCACGAGGAGCTCTTCGCCGTCGACCTTGACGGTCTGGCCGGAGTACTTGCCGAAGAGGACGCGGTCGCCGACCTTAACGTCCATCGCCACAAGGCGGCCGGCTTCATCACGTTTGCCGGGACCGACGGCGATCACTTCGCCCTGATCAGGCTTTTCGCCGGCCGTGTCAGGAATGACGATGCCGAAGGCGGTCGTCGTTTCGGCCTCAAGGCGCTTGATGATGACGCGGTCATGCAAAGGACGGATCTGCATCTGGGAAATCTCCAAAAGATTCTTTGAAAAGCTTGGATGCCGTGCTCAAATCGCACTGCCTAATTGATGGCGGAGAGCTCGGCATGCAACAAATTCATACGGGCGGAATGTCCTTAGAGGCACATCCGCTACCATTACTTGCCTATATGGGGACGGCTCTTTCGATTTCAAGGGCTGGAGATAAAAATTTTTTCATCCGCTGCGAGGATCCATTGATGTGTGCAGGGAAATGCTTGAGTGAAAGCGCGAAGTTGACGCTGAATCGCCGGGTGCAGCTGTTTGCTGCAAAAGCGCTGACGGCTGCAGCACTGCTTTCGTTTACGATTGCGCTGCCAACGGCGTCTGCGGCAACTTCGGCTGCGGGCCGAACTGCCTCGCAGTCGCAGTTGCCGGCTCCGCTCGCAGCAGCGGCCAAGCGGCTGAGAATCAATCCTGACGATATTGTGATTTCAGTAGTGCCGGTTGAATCGCCGAAGACCGCTGTCCTCGCTTGGAATGACCGCCGCATTGATCGACCGGCCTCGGTGGCCAAAGTTGTGACGACTCTGGCTGCGCTTGAAACGCTGGGGGCTAATTATCGCTGGTACACGGGTTTTTATACGCTGGGAGAACCAACCACAAAGGGGCTTTTGAAGGGCGGTCTCTTTATTCGCGGAGGCGGTGATCCCGCCTTCGTGGTTGAGGATTTTTCTATGGCGGTAGACAAACTCGCTCAGACCGGCATCAAGCGGATTGAAGGCAACATCGTCATTGATCGTTCCTACTTCAATATTCCTCAGGTGGATCCAGGAGCGTTTGACGGCCGCAGCTCTCGTCCTTACAACTTGCAGCCCGATCCTGCGCTCATCAATTTTCGAAATCTAAGCTTCGAATTTATCCCCGACAAGGAGACCCAAACGGCCCGTATCGTGACCGTGCCGAAATTGGCTGGTATTTCTTTTCCAGAGACAATCCCGCTCGGTCGAGGCGGATGCGGTGATTGGAAGACGTCAATTGGTTTCCAGCTGAAGGATCTGGGCAAAGGCCGCAAGCGTGTGACCTTTACCGGCAAGCTTCCGGCAGCTTGCGGGCCGAAAAATTTCAATGTCATCGCCTTAGAACCCAACGAATACCTCGAGCGGCTCTTTCGTGCGCTCTGGGAGCGCGACGGCCGCACCTGGACGGGGCATGTGGTGTCAGGAAACGTACCCAAAGATGCTCAACGGCGTTTTTCCCGTGTTTCGCAGCCTTTGGGCGAAGTGGTGGCGCTCACCAATAAGTGGTCTAACAACTTAATGGCGCGGCATATCTTCCTTTCCTTGGGGGCTGATCGGGTTCGAGAGGCTTTTAATGAAGCGCAAAAGAATGAGCCTTCGACAGGAAAGCTTAAGTCCGCGGGAAAGGCTGCCGCACGGGCGGAATTGGTTTTCCCAAGAGGCGCAACCCTTGAAGATGCGCGTGCGGCGCTCGACGAATGGCTGCAGTCGAAAGGCATCACGTCTCAGGAGATATGGATTGACAACGGATCGGGACTCTCGCGTGAAACCCGTGTGACCGGCCGAGCAATGACCCAACTTCTGGCGGCCGGGTGGTCCGGTCCCTACATGCCGGAATATTTGGCTTCAATGCCGATTAGCGGCAGAGATGGGACCATGGCCAAACGCAAGGTGGCAGAGGAACGCGGCCGCATCAAGACGGGGTTCCTCTCTGATGTGCGAAGCATCGGCGGATTTATTCAGGCGCAAAACGGTCAGCGCTATGCTGTCTACGCAAGTGTGCGGGGCGCTAAAAACGTGCCCAACGGGATTCCCTTCCTAAACATCGTTATCGATTGGGTCTACGACTATTCCGAAAACAAGATGCGATAAATAAGAATCGGGCCTGCAGAAGAAACGCTTCGGCAGGCCCGATGGATCTTATTAATTAATCTTTTGGCATACGCCGAACTGCGGCGGCAGTTGATTTATTTCAGTGCATCCAAGACCGTGCCGATTGTGAGGAGTTCAGGGAGCACTTTGACCGTGCCGTCCTTATAAATAAGAACGTAGAGCGGTACGCCGGTGCGGCCATACTTGGCCAGTTCCTTGGTGATAGCAGGATCCTTATTAGTCCAGTCGGCGAGAAAACGAACGTAGCCGAGTTCACTCATTCGTGAAACGACTTCCTCACGGTCGAGCACAGCAAGCTTATTGGCTTGACAGGTAATGCACCAGGCAGCAGTAAAGTCGATGAAAACAGGGCGGCCTGCTGAGGAAGCACTCTGTACGGCTTCGGCACTCCACGTACTCCACCCCTCCTCTGTTGAAACGGAGTGGCGGTCGAAAATGCCGCAAGCTGTCAGCGCCAGTGAAGCCGCCGTAAGTGTTCCGAGTGCGGCCATAACAATGGTGCTCGAGGACCGTCCAAACTGACGTCTTCCTAATAACCAGCAAAAGGCGGCAAGCGCGGCGAGTCCCAGAAGTACGATCAAGAGACCTCGATAGTCAACCTGCTTGGTAAGCACCCAGGCGAGCCAAAGGAGTGCGAGCAGCATGGGGACAGCCATCACCTTCTTGAAGGTGTTCATCCAAGGTCCCGGTTTGGGGAGCTTTTTGGCCCAGGCGGGGAACAGGCACAAAAGCAGCCAAGGCGTTGCCATGCCGAGACCCAGCGAGAGGAAGACGAGCATTGCTTCTGCGGCGGGCTGGGTGAGTGCATAGCCGATCCCGGCCCCCATGAAAGGAGCGGTGCAGGGACTTGCCACAATGACCGCCAAAATGCCGGAGAAAAAGGACGAGGTGATTCCGGATTGCGGCAGGCTGCGCACGACTTTGAGATCTGCGGCACGGCTTCCGAAGGTGAATTCATAAAGTCCCAGAAGGTTGCAGGCGATGGCTCCAAATAAGAGAATCAGGGCCGCAACCACCCAAGGCGACTGCAGCTGAAATCCCCAGCCTACGGCATGACCGGCAGTGCGAAGCGCCATCAAGGTGCCCGAAAGAAGCACCATAGAGAGCAATACGCCTCCCGTGAAAGCCAAACCGTGCCCAATGAGACGCTGCGACTGGTGGGCGCCTTGGACGAGGTCGAGGAGTTTGAGCGAAAGAACAGGAAAGACGCAGGGCATCAGATTGAGGATCAGGCCGCCCAAAAATGCAAAGAGAAGCGCGGCGCCGGTTCCTGCCGTCATCTGGCCGCTGTTATTCAGGTCGGCCGATGCCGCCTTGGCCTGTGCAGTATTGACTGCCGGAGGCGGTGCTACCGATCCGGTTTGCAGCGGCATGGACGTGTCAATCGCCCAACCGCCTTTGGCTGGGCCGCCATCAGCGACCAGGACGCCTTCGAGTGCGGGCTGAGGTGTTTTGGCAAATCGTTCAGTCGCGGCAAGCCAGAGTGAGGCAGAAGGCGGTTCGTTGCCTTGCGTGATGCCAACAACGGTTTGCGGGGCCTGACGCAGATCGATTACATTTTTTTCGGACGGAAGAAAATCAAGCGACCTGCCGACAATCGCGTTCCCCGCAACATCAATGCGAATTCGATTGCCGTCAATGGTCGCCTTGATGCTGCCGTCGTTTTGAACACGTTCAGGGATGGCGCGTACAGCAGCAGCAACGGCCGCTGCGTCATCTGAATCTTTTCCTTTGATGTCAATTGGAATGGAGAACTTGACGTCGGCCGACTCAGGAACGCACATGTCCTTACAGGCCAAATATTCGACGTGCAGCGCGATTTGAGCGCGTCCGGATGCACCGCGCGGCAATTCCACATTAAAGGGGAAAAGCGTTTCGCCGCCATAGCCAAAGGTGATGAGCCCGGAGGTTACTGTTCGCTCTGGCAGCGGGAATAGCGGTGCTGAGGCTTTCAGTTCACTCGGTGAGAGCGTGAAGGTAAATTCTGGCGGCAGCCCGGCATCCCCCGGCATCTTCCAGTAGGTATGCCAGCCCTCTTGATGACGGAAACGAACTGCAAAGCGGTTGACCGCCTGCGGTGTCAATGAGGTTTTTTCGGCAATGATGTTAACCGTGACATGCGGACCGGCTTTCTTTTCTCCGCGGCCGGCGTCAATGGCGGAGAACCAGCCGTCATCGCTTGCTGCAAGGGCGCAGTTCGATGTCAGCGCTCCGGCAGAAAGTGCGGCGGCGATAACGAACGCAGTTCCCAGACGCCCAAAGGCAACAGAAAATTTGGCATGTTTCAGGAATGCGGACAGCAGGGACATGGGACGGATTGACAAGATTGGATCGAATAAGTGGAAGCATTCCCTCTCTTTGGTTCTGCGGCTTGAGGCTTTGTCAGTGCACGCAGAACCAAACGGTGCGAAGCAGCGATATTTTATTTCGCCATTGAAGCGAAGACTTCGCGGGCGTCGGCGATCGTCTTGTCGATCACTTCATCCGTGTGTGTGATAGAGACGAAGCCCGCCTCAAAAGTGGACGGCGCAAAGTAATGGCCGCGGTCGAGCATGCCGTGAAAGAACGTGTTGAAGGCATTTTTGTCGGCCTTCATTACGTCTGCAAAGCCCTGAGGACGCTGCGGCAGGAAGTAGAGACCAAACATACCTCCGACACTGTCGGCGGTGAAGGGCACGCCGGCGGCTTGAGCGGCAGCCTGAAGTCCCTCGACCAGACGCTTGGTCTGAGCGCCGAGACGATCGTAGAAGCCAGGCGCCTGAATTTTCTTCAGGGTCGCCATGCCGCAGGCGACGGCAACAGGGTTGCCCGACAGGGTGCCGGCTTGATAGACCGGGCCGCAGGGCGCAATCTTTTCCATGATTTCACGACGCCCGCCAAAGGCGGCGACCGGCATGCCGCCGCCGATTACCTTGCCGAGCATGGTGATGTCGGGCGTGACGTTGAAGAGCGACTGAGCTCCCTTCAAAGCGACCCGGAAGCCTGTCATGACTTCGTCAACGATGAGGAGTGCTCCGTGCTTCGTGCAGAGGCGGCGCATCGTATCAATGAATTCTTGTGTGCCGCGAACGAGGTTCATGTTGCCTGCGAATGCTTCAACGATGACGCAGGCGATTTCGTCGCCGTACTTGGCAAACGCATCTTCAAGCTGTTCGGGGTTGTTGTATTCGAGCACCATTGTGTGTTCGGTCACTGAAGCCGGAACGCCCGCAGATGAAGGATTGCCGAAGGTGAGCAGACCTGAGCCGGCCTTCACCAGAAGTGCATCGGAATGACCGTGGTAACAGCCCTCAAACTTGATGATGCGGTTGCGGCCGGTATACCCGCGGGCAAGACGAATCGCCGACATGCCGGCCTCCGTGCCGGAGGAGACGAGACGAACTTCCTCCATTGCAGGAAGAATGTTCGTGATCATTTCGGCGATTTCAACCTCAGCACGCGTGGCAGCGCCGAAAGAAAGGCCGCGATCCACTGCTGCATGAACCGCCTCAACGACTTCCGGATCATTGTGGCCGAGAATCATCGGCCCCCAGGAGCAGACATAGTCCGTGAAGCGCTTGTCCGTCACATCCCACATATAAGGGCCCTTGGCGCGCTCGATAAAGCGCGGAGCGCCGCCGACAGAGCCGAAAGCTCGTACGGGGGAGTTGACGCCGCCCGGAATGACGTGTTGGGCGCGTTCGATGAGCGCTTGATTGAGATCCATGACTGCTTGTCCTTTGGGAAATGAAATGTGGGGTGAAGCCGAAGTGCGGAAAACGCTCATCCGTTTTGGATCAGAGAGCGCTTCCGGGCACAACACAAAGGCGCCGCCGCAGGCTTTGCAGGGCGCCCATTAAATTGGGTCAGAGTGAATTGTATGGAGTTGGCCTTTTCTAAGTGTTAAGCCGGAAAAAGAAACCGTCTGGAAATGTGATTCCAGACGGTTTGTAGACGGTGCTGAAAGCGTGGCCGTTCGTCAGAACGCGAAACCGAGGCCGAGCGTGAAGGCGGTCGGCATGGACTTCAATACATATTCGCTGTCGCGGTCGGCAAGCACGCCTTTGTAGCGCGGGAAGTTCGTATCCATCGACCCGGTGAGCCAGAAGTGGTCTGTAAGGGCCCAGGTACCGCCGAGCGTGAGCGCAGGGAAGATGCTGGTGTCAGAGTTGTAGGGCCCTTCGGCTTTGCCGTAGCCCACACCGGCGCCGGCAAATAGGCGCAGTGATTTAGTCACGTCGATGTTGTAGGAGATGGTGAGTGTATAGGTGCGGAAATCGATGGACTGTTTGCCTGAGCCGTCGGCATAGGCGACATCGTGCTGAGCCCGAGAATATTTGAGATCCGTCTGCCAGCTGCGCCCAGAGTAACGGCGCAGACCAACATTCCAAATCGTATCGTTCTTTATCAGGCTCTTGGAATACTCTTCCCCATTGTCGACATACTGCCAGCCATAGGACCCGTAGAGCAGATTAGGCGACTTCACCCAAGGACTGTCAGATGCGAGCGGCATCTTGCGGCCTTTCGCGTCGTCGACGGTAATCGTCGAGTAAAAGAAGAAGACGTTGGTGAAAGGAATGAAGGTGCCATAGAAGGACACTGTATCGGTGCCGATCTTGGCGACGGGCAGCGGCAGAGGCAGCGGCGCCCACATATAGTCGCCGCGCATCGTGATGCCTGCGAGATAGCCCGCCCCTACATGGAGTCCGGTAGAGCCGATCGGCCATCGAGCGAGCCAGGAGTAGCCCACCATCGGCTCTATGCGGTAGTTGGAATCCACAAAGTTAACGGCGAAAAGCAGGCGTTCATTGCCGCGATTGTCAATCACTTGCCGTGCGTAGCCCATGCCGAAGGGATAACCGTTTTCTTCATGCCGTTTTTTCCAAGCCCAGGTTGGATGGTTGGTATAGGTTGGAACGATCCAGACCGAGTTGCCCTCCTCAAAGATACGCTTGGTTCCTTCCTTGGTGTCACTCCAAAAAGAGGCCCAATCGCCCGGACGTTCAGACGACTGACGGGCGTAGCCTGCCGGCGTCGTGTCTACTACGGCTTCCCAGAGGCCTGCCTGAGCAGTGCACGCAAACGAAACGGCTGCGGCAAAGACTGCGCGGGCCAGAAACGTGGGACGAAAGAGTTGAGGGTGTTGCATGACAATGAGAGGGATCGACGAAAGCGCTCAATTTGCTCCGCCGGCAGAGACCTGTGTTTGCGGCTAAGCAGCCGAGAGGTCTTTCCTGCGTGGCGGTCGAGCGAGATGGATAGAGCCGAAAGCCGACATTGTCCCACAAGGCGCAGATGTCTATGTGCAATTAGACCTGCCGACAAAAGTTTTGCTGAATGCGGTTGGGTGAAAACCTTCGGAATCCGGCTTGCCACGCTGACGCATAGTCGGTAAAGTAGCGCCTCGCTGCAGTTCGACGAGAAGTTTTCCGGGCGGTCGTCGGCGGTTTTAGGCCGCGGGAGGAAAGTCCGGACTCCGCAGGGCGCCGTAGGAGGTAACGCCTCTCCGCCGTAAGGCGCGGATTAGAGCAACAGAGACGAGCCGGCCTCGGGCCGGGTGAAACGGGCAATCTCTACGGGGAGCAACATCAAATAGGCAGCCAATGGGCGGGCCCCGTCCGGCTGCGGGTAGATGGCTTGAGGCGGCGCGTGAGCGTCGTCCTAGATGAATGACCGCCGCCGAGGTCCTATAGGACTTCGCGCGACAGAATCCGGCTTACAAGAGAACTTCCGCCGAATTGCAGCAACAGCTTCCGCTGTCCCTATCCTTGTTGGACAGTACATACATCCAGACCCGCTCGTGCGGGTTTTTTCTTATGCGTTCCCGCAGACTCCTAAATAGGTCTGCGGTTGATTCAAGCTTCATTGGATTTTTACGCTTTAGACAAGATCTTTTGCCTATTTGGTACTGATTTTCATGATCTGACTATTGGCAACTGTGGGAAAATGTGGGAATTGGTGGGAGCGTCTCTGCGGGACGCTGGCCCAACGGGAATGAAGGATTGAAGACAGTTTGAGGATAGGAAAGTGTTTCAAGGCACTACGCTCATCACGCTCGACGACAAGGGGCGGCTTGCGCTTCCTAAGCGTGCGCGTGATGAAGCGGCCGCTGACGGCGTGATCGTTGCTGCGCGTCATCCGGACGGGTGCCTGGTGCTTTATCCCCCTTCTGCCTGGGCTCCTAAGCGCGATGCTCTCCTGAAGCTTCCTTTCTCCGCACGCGGTTTTGTCCGTTTAGTGCTGGGGAGTGCTGAGGAACTGAAGGTTGATCGTGCCGGGCGCGTACTCATCCCCGCGGGGCTGCGTGAACTCGCTGGACTTGAACGCGAAGCGGCTCTTGTCGGCTGGGGTGATCATTTCGAGCTCTGGGATCGTGCACGCCTGACTGCCGCCGAGGCGCAGGCCGTCGCGCAGACCGTTGAGGATCTCGACTTCACGTTCTGAACCCGCTTTCTGCCAAAGAAAATATTTCCAAAATTTTGGGAGGCCCGCACAGTGCTTCCCTGGCGCGTCGTCCGCAGCGGCGCTGCTTGACAGCAGAAAAAGAAACAAGCCATGTCCGCCTTCGTCCATCTTCCCGTTCTGAGCCGCGAAGCACCTGAAGCCTTGGTTGCTCGTCCAGATGGACTCTACGTGGACGGCACTTTTGGCCGCGGCGGCCATAGTCGACTCATTCTTGAGCGGCTTGCGCAGCAAGGGCGGTTGATTGCTTTCGATCGCGATCCAGAGGCGGTGGCGGCGGCAGCTGCCATTAAAGATCCTCGCTTTCAGATTGTCCATGCGCCGTTTTCCGCTATGAAAGAACGTTTGGGAGATCTCGGTATTCGACAGGTCGATGGGATCTTTCTCGACATCGGCGTATCGTCGCCGCAGATTGACGATCCCTCCCGCGGTTTTTCCTTCCGCTTCGAGGGGCCCCTCGATATGCGCATGGACACGAGCTGCGGCGAAACCGCAGCGGAGTGGCTTGCCCGAGCATCGGTTGAGGAAATTGCCGAGGTGCTTGCGGATTTCGGTGAAGAGCGCTTCGCACACCGCATTGCACGGGCAATTGTTGAAGCAAGATCTCGTGCGCCAATCACTACAACCGGAGCGCTTGCAAAGCTCGTAGAAGCGGCAGTGCCGAAGAATCGCCGCGATGCTGCTCAGCATCCGGCGACGCGTACGTTCCAGGCGGTGCGTATTCAGGTCAACCACGAGCTCGATGAACTCAAGACCACTCTGGAAAGTGCTGGGGCTCTTTTGGCGCCGGCCGGTCGATTGGCCGTCATCAGCTTCCATTCGCTTGAAGACCGCATTGTCAAGCGCTTTTTCGAAAAGCGCCTTCATCCTGACCGAGATCTCGATCCGCGGCTCCCGATGCCGGCGGGTTTCAATGCGCAGCCGTGGTTCTGCGATGTGATTCGTATTCTGCCGACCAAGAGCGAAGCAGAGTCCAATCCGCGTGCACGCTCTTCCGTACTCCGTGTTGGCACGCGTACTGCGCGTCTCTGGGAGGATTAGGCCATGCGTCCCGTCACGCGTGCGGAACTGCTGTGGACGGTCGTTTTAGGCATCGTCCTGGTGGGCAGCGCGTTTTGTCTGGTAGACCTTCATTTCCAAATGCGTCAGCTCTTTGTGGCTCACGAGCATGAAATGGATGTTCATCGCCGACTGCTCGACGACCAGGCCGAGCTGGAAATGAAAGTTCGCCGGGCTTCGCTTCCGGGGAGCATCTCAGCAGGTGCGGCCATGCTCGACTTGTCCGGGGCAACGGGTGCGGATACGGTGACGCTCGTGGAGGCGCCGGACGGACGAATCGACTTTTTGCCGGAAGTGCGCCGCGAACTTGATGCGCTGACGACGAATGGGGATGCTCAGAAGAGTAAGGCTGATCCAAAGAATGCTCAGCCTTCGGTTCGCGGTGCTGGGGCTGGAGGCCGGTCATGACAAACTTCATGAAGCGCGCGGCTGACGCAGTGGTCGATAAGCTCCTCGAGCTCATGCAGCGAGATCGGGCTGCACAAGAGGCCAAACCCAAAAGCGCCGAAAGTCCGCTCATCGTCATTCCGATTCCGAAATGGCGCACGTACTTTGCACTTGCCTTCATTACGGTCTTTTTTCTCGGACTCGTTTGTCGTGCGGTTTGGCTGCAGGCAGTGACGACGGATTTTCTTCAGGATCAAGGCGAGGCGCGTTATGCCCGGACGCTCACCATTGCCGGTGAGCGCGGGGAAATTCTGGACCGCAATGGCGTGGTGCTTGCGGCCAGTCAGCCTGTGCGCAGCATCTGGGCGGATCCCGCATTCGCCAAAAAACTTTCAGCCGATGACTTTAAGAAGTTGGCCGATGTCCTGCAGATGAAGCCAAAGGAAGTTCGTGACAAGATTTTCAAGGCTAAGTCAAAGAACTTTACATATCTTGCCCGTACTCAAGACGTGCGGACAGCAGAGGCCGTGAGGCTTTTGAAGCTTCCCGGCATCGGTGTTTCGCCAGAAGTGCTGCGTGAATATCCCGATGGCCCGGCTGTCGCTCACGTTGTGGGATTTACCGGCCGCAGCGATCATGGTCAAGAAGGTATTGAACTGGCCCGAGACAAGGATTTGACCGGGGTGCCCGGGGCGCGCCGAGTGATCCGCGATGCTCGCGGCCGGATCATTGACGATATCTGGCAAAAGGAAGCCGTGCCGGGACATGATGTGGTGCTGTCCATCGACTCCCGCGTACAGTTTCTTGCGTTTCAGGCTTTGAAAGCACAGGTCGAGAAGTCTGAGGCATTGGCTGGTGCCGCGGTAGTGGCTGACGTACAGACCGGGGAGATAATTGCGCTCGTCAACGTTCCGTCCTATGACCCGAACGACCGCTCCACGATGCTCTTTGAACAGATGCGCAACCGTGTGCTCACCGACCAGTTTGAGCCAGGATCCACTTTAAAGCCCTTTGCCATCGCCAAGGCGCTCGATATGGGAATTGTCGGTCCGAAGACGACCATTCAGACGGCGCCGGGAAAGCTCACCATCGGTGACCGCACCATCGGCGATACCCATGACTATGGACTGCTGACAGTGTCCGAGATCGTGGCAAAGTCGTCCAATATTGGTACGGTGAAGATCGCGCTTGAAATGTCCCCGCAGACATTGTGGGACATGTACACCGCTTTAGGTTTCGGGCGCGCTCCTGCAATGGGCTTCCCAGGCGCGGCATCCGGACGTCTTCGTCCGGCAAAAACCTGGCGGCCGATTGAACAGGCCACTATTGCTTACGGACACGGCATCAGCGTGTCGCTCATGCAGCTTGTGCGCGCTTATACCGCGCTGGCCCGAACGGGTGACGTTATTGACTTGACGCTCTATAAGCGTCCGGAAGGCGAACTGCCCAAGGGCGAGCAGGTTTATCGACCGGAGACTGTGCGGCTTATCCGCGCCATGATGATGAAGACGATGGCTGCCGGGGGAACGGCAAGCACTATTAAGGTGGCGGGCTATACCGTGGCCGGCAAGACCGGTACGGCCAACAAGGTTAAGAACGGGCGCTATACAAACGATACGGTGGCGAGCATCGTAGGCATTGTTCCGGCTGTCAACCCAAGATTCATTGTGGCTGTGATGATCGACGAGCCTAAAAAAGGCAGTCGTTTCGGCGGGCGTGCGGCTGGTCCGGTGTTTAGCGAAATTGCTGAAAGTACGCTGCGCATGTTGATGGTGAGTCCTGACCGAGAGTCCGTTTCGGGCGGCGGCTTCCTGGCGAAAATTCGCAATTGAACCTTATTGAAGCAAAAAGGACGGAGATTACTCATGGATCAGACGATCAAAGATTCGGTGGCGTGGCTCAAAGATCTCGCACATCCGGGTGCACATCTTCGGCTCGACAGCCGAGAGGTGAAGCCGGGCGATATCTTCTGCGCCGTACCGGGTGAAAAGGTCGACGGCCGCACTTTTATCCGTGTAGCAGCTGCCCGGGGAGCGGCGGGCGTGATCTATGAGGCTGAAACGAGCCAGCGTCCTGAACACTATCCGTTGCCCGCTAAGCCTGTGGAGCACCTGCGCGAGCGGCTCGGCGAAATCGCCGCGCGCTTTTACGATGAACCCTCGGCTCACATGACAGGCGTGGCCGTGACTGGCACAAACGGCAAGACGACCACTACGTTCTGGACGGCCTCGCTTTTGACCGCTCTGGGCTCTCCGTCCGGCATCATCGGTACAGTCGGTATCTTCTTCGCCGGACGGCAAATCCCTGCTCCGCATCTGACAACGCCGGATGCAGCCTCTTTGCAGGGGATCCTCAAGGATCTTGAAGAGACCGGTGCCAAGAGTTTTGTGATGGAAGCGAGTTCCGTTGGGCTCGATCAGGGGCGCATGAAGGGAACGCACTTTAAAGTGGGTGTATTCACCAATTTGTCTCGTGATCATCTGGATTACCACCAGACGATGGAAGCGTACGGCGAGGCCAAAGGACTTCTTTTTGCTTGGCCGGGTCTGAAGGCTGCCGTGTTGAATGCCTCGGATGCCTGGAGCCGGAAGTACGCTGATGCTGCTCAAAAGAACGGCTCCGAGATCTGGGTGACTGGATTGGAGGGTGAGGCAGCCTCTTTCGGGCAGGCATTCGGCGCTGCTCACGTGCTTGAAGCTAAGCAGATTGAGCCGTCGCACCGCGGCATGCGTTTCACGCTGGTCTGTGACAAGCGCGAATTTCCTGTTGAGCTGCATGCGCTCGGCACTTTCAATGTTGATAATGCGCTTGAAGCGGCTGCGGCTGCAGCCGCTTGCGGCCATCCCATCGAAAAAGTCGTGCGGGCTTTGGAAGCCCTCACTCCGCCTCCAGGCCGCATGCAGATTTTTGAGTCCGATGGAATGCCGCTCGGAGTTGTGGATTTCGGCCACACGCCGGATGCGTTGGAAAAGGCCATTGAGTGCCTCATTCCCAATGCGCGTGCTCGGGGCGGACGGCTATGGACGGTTTTCGGCTGCGGCGGTGACCGCGATGCCGGCAAGCGGCCGATCATGGGCGAAATTGCCGCACGGCTTTCCGATCAAGTCATCGTTACGAGTGACAATCCTCGGACGGAAAATCCTCAGGCAATTGTCGATGCGATCATGCAGGGCGTACAGGCTGTACCGGGTGCTGATCAGCGGACAATGGCCGTTGTTGACCGCCGCGAGGCGATTCATCGTGCCGTTTTTGCCGCTGACGCTAAAGACATCATCCTCGTTGCCGGCAAAGGGCATGAATGCGAACAGATCCTCAATGACGGGCCGCACCATTTCGTTGACGGAGAGGTGCTTCGCGAGGCTTTTAATGAATGCCGCGCAGTCCGCAGCCGGAAGTAAAAAGAAATACCCAATTGATTGCAAAGGCGTTCTGGCCTAAAGGTCAGTCAGACACTTTGCTTCTTGATGACAAACAATAGAAACCATGCAGGCAGAAACCGAAGTAATCCCGTCCGAACACGAGTCCTTTAAGTGGCTTCTTGAAGCCTTGTGCGACGAATTGGTTGAAGTTCACGGAGATCCCGCGAATGAAGACGCATCGTGGATCCGTGTCGTTACCGACAGCCGCATCGTCCGAGCGGGCGATGTTTTTGTCGCGCTCTCTGGAGAGCGCACCGACGGGCACCGCTATCTTTTACAGGCTGCCGAGTCAGGCGCATTCTGCTTGGTGGTCGAACACGTAGAGACTGGACTGAACGTTCCTCAGCTTGTGGTGGAAAACAGCCGTCGGGCTTACGGACTGATTGCACGGGCTTGGCGCCGCCGTTTCGGTATTGCGCTCACAGCGGTGGGCGGCAGCAACGGCAAAACAACGACCACGCAGATGATGAAGGCGATTCTCGCAGCTCATTGGGGTGTGCAAAACATCCATGCTACGGAAGGCAATTTCAACAACGACGTCGGCGTGCCGCATACGCTGCTCGGTCTTCATTGCGGCTGTCGGGCTGCCGTTGTGGAAGCCGGGATGAATCACCGCGGTGAAATGGCCCGGCTGGCTGACTGGATTCGCCCGACGGTCGTGCTGATGACTAATGCGCAGCGCGAGCATCAGGCGTATTTAGAAACTGTGGCTGAAGCGGCTTTTGAAAACGGCCTTTTAATTGCTGCGCTCCCGAACGACGGGGTTGCAGTGTATCCCGCTGACGATCCCTGTGCCGACGTCTGGGCTTCCTATGCGCTTGCCCGCGGTGTGCGTACGCTTACCTACGCTACCGCTGAAGGGGTGGCGGCCGATGTCCGCGGCGAACTGGTGCCGGGCAAGGGGCTGCGGCTTCTTGCCTACGGCATTGACCGTGTCATCGGGCTGCAGGTTCAAGGCGCGCACAACATTCACAACGCCGTAGGCGCAGCTGCTGCTGCACTGGCGCAGCAAATTGATGTCGACGCCATCGCCGAAGGTCTGGCCGCCTTTAAGGCGCTCCCCGGGCGAGGAGCCCGCATGGCGTCTCCTGCGGGCTTCACGCTGATTGATGATGCATACAACTGCAATCCCGACAGTGCTATCGCGTCGATCGCGATGCTCGCAGAGGAAAAGCCCGCACGCATTTTCCTTTTTGGCGACATGGGTGAGCTCGGTCGTGATGCTGAGCTTTGGCATGCTGAAGTGGGCGGTGCCGCGAAGACGCTGGGCATCGACTATTTCTGGGCGGCAGGACCGCTCTCTAAGCACGCGGCAGAAGCGTTCGGCATTGACGGCGTTAGAGGACGGTGGTTTGCCGATCGGGATGAATTGATTGCGCATCTGCCAGAACTGCCGCTCAAAGGCGCAACGGTGGCCGTCAAAGCAAGCCACTCGTCAGGCTTTGGGAAGGTTGTTGAGACGCTGAAGCATTTCCCAGCGTTCTGATTTTTCTTTTTTTCTTTTTTTTCACGAGCTTCTGCCCGACTTTTCGCATCATGCTCAACTTCCTTTTTTCTTCTCCTGCCGATTCGCTGGCGCTGCGCGCACTTTTGGCGTTTTTGACAGCACTCGTGATTGGACTGGCCTGCGGTCCAGCCCTCATTAGAGAACTAAAGAAGCTTCATTTCGGTCAGGCCGTTCGCACGGACGGTCCTAAAACGCATCTGGCTAAGGACGGTACGCCGACAATGGGCGGGGCACTGATTCTTGCTGCCATCACCCTTTCAACGCTTTGCTGGGCAGATCTTGGGAATCGCTTTATTTGGGTGGTGCTTTTTGTTACGTTGGGCTACGGCGCCATTGGCTGGATCGATGATTACCGCAAGATCGTGCACCACGATCCACACGGTATGAGCGCTCGTGAAAAGTTCTCCTGGCAGTCCGTGATTGGTTTGGCGGCAGCTTTTTATCTTGCCTTGGCGCTTGCCGTTGAGCCAGGCGGAACATTTGCTGAAGCGATTGGCGCTTGGTACGACGCTCGTTTTCCGCTGGACGTAACGGCCAATATTCACCTCTACTTGCCGCTTTGGACTGACTGGGCTTTCCCGCTGGGGCTGATCGGCTTCATTGTCTTCGTCTACATCGTGATCGTCGGATCGAGCAATGCGGTGAACCTCACCGATGGGTTGGATGGCCTGGCCATTCTGCCCACGGTGCTGGTCGGCTCTGCGCTCGGGCTCTATGCCTATGCGGCGGGTAATCCTGATTTTGCCGGCGCTGCCTATGCAGCGGCTGCGCCTCATATTCCTGGCGCTGAAGAGCTTGCAGTTCTCGCGGCGGCTTTGGCTGGCGCGGGACTGGCCTTTCTGTGGTTCAACGCTCATCCGGCACAAGTTTTTATGGGCGACGTGGGAGCTCTTGCGCTTGGCGGCTGTTTGGGCACGATGGCGGTTGTCGCGCGGGTGGAGCTTATCCTCGCCGTTATGGGCGGTATTTTCGTGGTGGAGACGCTTTCCGTCATGATTCAGACGACCTATTTCCGTTTTTCTCACGGCAAGCGAATTTTTCTGATGGCGCCCATTCATCATCACTTTGAACTCAAGGGGTGGCAGGAAACTCAGGTCGTGGTTCGATTCTGGATCATTACTTTTATTCTGACAGCGCTTGGTCTTTCGGTGCTTGCGCTTCACTGAGTGAGACGTTCGCTGAAAAACAGCGGTTTTCGCAGGTTAGTCAAAAAATGCTTGAAGCTGAAGACAAATCCTTCATTACATTGAATGCCGCCGAAGGGGCTGGCCGCAGTGCCTGGGTACTCGGGCTTGGCGCTTCTGGACGTGCTGCCGCTCAATACCTCAATGACCATGGTTGGCGCGTTCATGCTTTTGATACGCGTGAGGCGCCTGCGGGCCTTGACGCTTTTTGCAAGGCGGTTCCGGGCTGCGAGATGACGCTGGGCGGCTTTCCTGAAACGACGGCGCCCGGCGTAGAACTTGTGGTGATGTCGCCGGGCGTTTCGCCTTACTTTGGTGCGGCAGCCTCCGTCTGTGCTTCAGCGCGCAAAGCGGGCATTCCTATCGTCGGCGAGATTGAGCTTTTTGCGCAGGAGCTCGCCTATCTGAAGCGTACGCAGGGATATGCTCCCAAAGTCATCGGCATTACCGGCACAAACGGCAAAACGACGACGACAACGCTTACCACCAAAATGGCTGCGGCAGCAGGACTGTACGCAGTTGCTGCGGGCAACATCGGACCTAATGCCGTCGCGGAGCTCAGTAAAGCCGAAGCGGCCGGAGCGCTCCCTGACATTTGGGTGCTTGAGCTCTCGAGCTTTCAGCTGGAAACAACGCATACGCTCAACTGTACGTCAGCTGCCCTTTTGAACATCACCGAGGATCACCTTGACTGGCACGGTTCTATAGAGGCCTATGCGCACGCCAAAGGGCGTATTTTTGCACCCGATACCGTACGCGTCGTCAATCGTGAAGATCCGCTCGTCATGGCTGAACTTGAAAAAGTGGATGATCGTGAGCACTCAGCGGCTCGATGCTTCACATTCGGCGCGACGAAGCCGCAGAAAGAGGGTGAACTTGGTCTGATGATGGCGGCCCATGCCTCACAGGGCTACTGGCTGGGACTTCGCGATCAGATGGAGGTCGACGTGCTGTTTCTGCCGGAATTCGAGCTCCTCATCCGCGGCCGGCACAATGCCATGAACGCACTCGCAGCTTTGGGACTTATTACAGGCGCCGGCATTGAAACTCGGCCTGCGATTGGCGTGCTCCGTACTTATCGAGGGGAGCCGCATCGTGTGGAACTCGTACGCACGATTGAAGGCCGCGATTTCATTGACGATTCCAAGGGGACCAATGTCGGCGCAGTGGCTGCCGCCGTGTGCGGACTTGCTGCTCAGGGACGCCGAATTCTGATTTTGATGGGCGGCGACGGCAAAGGGCAGGACTTCACGCCGCTTGCCAAAGAGCTTAAAGGGCGAGTGGCGTTTGCGGCCTTGATTGGGCGTGATGCAGCCAAAATCCGCGAAGCCGTTTCGCCCGCCGGTGTTGCAACAGAAACTTTTAAGACGCTTGAGGCCGCGGAGGACTGGCTTTGGGAAAAGAGCCGTCCGGGTGATCAGATACTTTTGTCACCGGCTTGCGCTTCATGGGATATGTTCCGTGACTATGCCGAACGCAGTGAACGATTCAAGGCTGAGGCCGCCAAAATCGCGGATCATGTTGTTCCGAAGGCCGATGAAGCCGTACAGGGCTGATGGCGTAAGAGAGGTTTTCTGTGAGGCGTTTAGATTCCGACTGGGGTGCAGATCAACGTTCATCGCCCGGCCTTAACTGGGAAGTGATCATCTGTACCACCGCGCTCGTCTGTTTTGGAACGGTCATGGTCTTTTCGGCCACGTCCTCCATGGGCGCGGGCGGGTTGGGAGATTCTGCCAATTTCGGCGAAGTCAAGCGCCACTTGATGAGCATTCTCCTTGCGCTATGCGCCGCAGCGGTGGTTTACCGCGTGCCGATGAACTTTTGGTATCGTCACTCCACCTGGCTGCTGCCGGTCGGTTTGCTGCTCCTTGCCAGTGTGTTTCTTCCCGTTATCGGCAAGAGCGTCAACGGCGCTCGCCGATGGCTGCAGCTCGGGCCCCTTTCGATTCAGGCTTCGGAAATGGTGAAGCTCTGCGCTCTGATTTATGCCGCAGCCTTTACCGTGAAGCGTCAGGAGTACATGCACTCCTTTTCAAAGGGGTTCTTCCCCATGGCGATTGTCATGGTGATCATCGCCTTCATGCTGATGCAGCAGCCCGACCTAGGGGCGACGGTGGTGGTATCGGTAGTCATCATGGGCGTGCTCTTTCTGGGCGGTCTGTCGATGAAGATCTTTCTTGCCGTCGGCACGGTGATCGTCGCTTTCGTGGCACTGATGATTTTTATGACGCCGTGGCGCCTCTCGCGCGTATTGGCGTATTTGGATCCATGGTCCGATGAGTATGTTCTGGGGCAGGCCTACCAGCTTTCACATTCGCTCATCGCCTTCGGCCGCGGTGAACTCTTCGGCGTAGGGCTCGGCGGTTCCGTCGAGAAGCTCAACTACCTGCCCGAGGCTCATACCGACTTCATCATGGCTGTAGTGGCGGAGGAAACCGGACTGGTCGGTGTTATCCTCATCCTCTTTATTTTTTACTGGCTCATTCGCCGCACATTCGAAATCGGTCGGCAGGCGATCAAGCTGGAGCGCTTTTTCCCGGGCTTGCTGGCGCAAGGTGTGGGACTTTGGTTCGGAGTTCAGGCGATTATCAATATTGGCGTAGCTTCCGGGGCGTTTCCGACGAAAGGGCTCACGCTTCCGTTTGTGAGCTTTGGGGGATCCTCCATGCTCTCATCCATGATCGCCATTGGACTGCTTTTAAGAGTAGACCGAGAAAACAAAATTTTGATGCGAGGAGGTCAGGTGTGACCGCTGACAACAAACAACAAACTGCGGCCGACGGCCGCACGCTCGTCATCGCCGCTGCAGGGACTGGCGGACATGTGATGCCTGGTCTGGCCGTCGCTCGCGTAATGGCCGATCGAGGATGGAAGATCGTTTGGATTGGCACGACCACCGGCATGGAAAAAGGGCTTGTAGAGCGTCAGGGGATCGAATTCCATCCGCTTAACTTCCAAGGCATGCGCGGACGCGGCATTACAGGGATGATTACGGGCGGCATCAAGATGCTCAAGGCTATCTGGGATGCCCGCAAGCTGCTTAAAAAACTTCGTCCGACGGCAGTGTTTTCCACGGGCGGCTACATCGCTGTGCCGGTATGCTTTGCGGCGCAGAATCTCAAGCGTCCCATTGTGCTGATGAATTGCGACGCTGACCTCTTGATGTCCACCAATACTGTGCTGCCTTTTTGCGATGCGCTGGCCTGCGGGTTTGCGGGCGGTGCCCGCACGTTTGCAGGCATCAAAGGGCATACGACAGGGAATCCCGTGCGCGCCGAAATCGCGGCGCTGCCGGCGCCCGCAGAGCGTTTTGCCGGGCGTACGGGGCCGCTAAAACTCTTTATTTTCGGCGGTTCGCTGGGCGCTCAGGTACTCAACGACGTGCTGCCGCAGGCTTTGGCAATGATTCCTGAGAGTGAGCGTCCTATTGTCCTTCATCAGACTGGGCGCGATCGTGATGCGGCTGTGCGCGAAGCGTATGCCAAGGCAGGCGTTGCGGCTGAAGTCGTGCCTTTCATTGACGATATGGCAGCGCGCTACCGCGAAAGTGACCTGGTGCTGTGCCGATCGGGTGCAACGAGCTGTTCGGAATTGTGCGCAGCGGGCGCCGCTGCAGTGTTGGTGCCTTTTATTGCCAAAACCACTAAGCACCAGCTCGGCAATGCCAAATATCTTGCGGATCGGGGGGCGGCCTGGTTGGTGAATCAAGCGGACTTTACCCCGCAGGCTGTGGCCAAGCTCATTTCAGGCATGACGCGTGAGTCGCTGCTCGAGCATGCTCAAGCAGCACGCGCCATTGCCGCGCCGGATGCGGCGGCTAAAGTCGCTGACTTGATTGAAGAAGTCGTCGCACGTCGGGCGCCGAAGATCCCGAAGGCCTGACGCTCGCACGCGAATATTTGCCCCTTTTACGGAGAACCACCTTGAAGTTTCTGGTCAATCATCTGCATTTCGTCGGGATCGGCGGTGCTGGCATGAGCGGCATCGCCGAAGTGCTCCTCAATTTAGGTTATGTCGTCAGCGGCTCGGATATCGCTGCGTCGCCCGTGACTGAACGTCTGCAGTCTTTGGGGGCGCGCATTTCGCTCGGACACGACAAGAAGAACATCCGCGGCGCGGATGCAGTGATCGTTTCTTCGGCCGTAAAGGCTGACAACCCAGAAGTTACCGCTGCTCGTGAACTCGATATTCCAGTCGTCCCGCGCGCGGTGATGCTTGCTGAATTAATGCGGCTGCGCCGCGGCATTGCAATTGCAGGCGCTCATGGGAAAACGACGACCACCTCGCTTACCGCATCACTGCTCGCCGCAGGCGGACTGGATCCGACTTTTGTCATCGGCGGAAAACTCAATAGCGCAGGCGCGAATGCTCGCTTGGGAACGGGCGAATTTCTGGTGGCCGAAGCCGATGAATCTGATGCGTCGTTTCTGAATCTCACGCCGGTTATTGCTGCCGTTACCAACATTGACGAAGACCACATGGATACCTATGGGCACGACTTTGAGAAACTAAAGAGTGCTTTTGTGGACTTTCTCGGACGTCTGCCTTTTTACGGCGTAGCCGTGCTCTGCATGGACGACGATAACGTTCGCTCGATTCGTCCGCGCGTAACGAAACCCGTGATTGGGTACGGTCTTTCTCATGACGCTACCGTTCGCGCAATTGATGTGACGGCCGATGGCACGCGCATGCGTTTTACGGTTCTACGCCCTGATCATCCGCCGCTGCCCGTCGTACTGAACCTGCCGGGCGTACATAATGTGCGCAATGCCTTGGCGGCGGTCGCAATCGCGACCTTGGCGGGCGTTAAGGACGAAGACATCAAGCGCGGCTTGGCAGAATTTAAGGGCGTAGGCCGGCGCTTTGCACAGTGGGGTGATATTCCTATTCAGGATGCGGATGGCCGCATCACGGGAACCTTCACACTGATTGATGACTATGGTCATCATCCGCACGAAATGGCGGCAACCCTCGCGGCAGTACGCGGTGCGTGGCCCGGCCGCCGCATTGTCGTTGCTTTCCAGCCGCACCGCTACACTCGTACGCGCGACTGCTTCAATGATTTTGTGAAGGTCCTTGAGGATGTCGACGGCGTCGTGTTGGCCAATGTTTATCCTGCGGGGGAAGCCCCCATCCCCGGTGCAGACAGTCACCATCTTGCCGAGGCCATCAAAGCCTCTGGCCGCAGTGAACCCGTTGTGGTGGATGTTGATCAAGTGCCCGATGCCGTGCGCTCGCTCGTAGAGCCCGGTGACGTTGTCGTAACGATGGGTGCGGGCTCAATTGGCCGTGCGGCGCCGAAACTCGCCGGTCGTCTCTGATGGAATAAAAAATAGGAGTCTGCAAATGACCCAAGCAGAAGAACCGCGTCTTGAACGCGTTGTAGTGCTCGAGGGAGGCATTTCCTCTGAGCGTGAGGTTTCGCTTCTATCGGGGCGCGGCGTAAAGGAGGCGCTGGCTTCAAAGGGCCTGGAGGTTGAAAGCTGGGATCCGGCTGTTGACAGCGTGGGCGGTCTGGAAGAGGGCGCATATGATGCCGCCTTTATTGCGCTTCACGGGACCTTGGGCGAGGACGGCTCCGTACAGGGACTCCTCAATTGCATAGGTCTTCCCTATACCGGTCCTGGCGTGACGGCTTCGGCGATTGCGATGGATAAGGAGCTTACGAAGAACATTTGGCGTGCCAACGGCATTTCCGTGCCTGCGGGCGTGCGTTTGACGGCAGCCGCATCGGATGCTGAGCTCGAGCGTGCCATTGCCGAGTTTGGTGCTGACGGCGTTGTCGTTAAGCCCGGTCATGACGGCTCCTCGATTGGTGTTACCAAGCTCGATCGCGATGCGCTTTCCCTTCATTCGCTGCGAGCTGCGCTCAATGCAGCTGCTGAGCGTGATGCCGCAGAGGTGTTGGTGGAGGAGTACATTCACGGGCGCGAGTTTACGGTGGCCATTCTGGATGGCAAGGCGCTCCCCGTGATTGAGATCTGTGCTCCTGAAGGCAGTTACGATTTTCAGAATAAGTACTACACGGATGTGGTGCGCTACGAGTGTCCGGCAAAGCTTCCAGAGGCTTCGGCGAAAGCGCTTGCTGCTGCTTGCGAGAAAGCCTTCGCAGTGCTCGGCTGCCGCGGATGGTCGAGAGTCGACGCGCTTGAACGTGCTGACGGAACATTTGCACTGCTCGAAATCAATACGTCGCCGGGCATGACCCCGCACTCGCTCGTGCCGATGGCGGCTCGTGCTGTAGGGCTGTCCTATGCCGACCTCTGCCTCAGAGTGCTCGGACTCGCCCGCACGGACATTGCTTGATCTGATCTGCGCTTTGACCGAAGATGGACGTACCGCAAACTGAACGGACCGACGCTGCCGGCAATCCTTTGCGACAGATCCCCCTGCCTCAGGACAGTCTGGGGCGGCAGGAGCCGACGCTTGCTGCCAGAGGAAAGCGGGCTGCTGCGGACAATCTGCATGTAGGGAGCCGCACGCCTGAATTTGCGGATGAACTTCCTCCTGTGCCGCGCGAACGTCTCGGTGCGGCCGAACGCATGCGTTACGGTCTTCGGCGATGGGGGCTTCCTGCGGCGCGAGTGGCGGGACTCCTGACTGTGCTCATACTGGGCGCGCTTGTCGTGCGAGAGGCCGCTGATGGGCGGATCTTCATGCTTCAGCGGCTGGAGATGACCGGGGACGTCCAGAAGGTGCCGTTGGCGAGGTTAAAGGAAGCAGTGGAGCCCGCTGCTGCAGGTAAAACCTTTTTTACGGTTGATTTGAAGGCCGTCAGAGATGCCGCCGAAACGGTGCCCTGGGTGCAGTACGCCGCAGTGCGCCGTGTTTGGCCCGACGCGCTGATGATTGATGTGACGGTATACGAAGCCGCGGCTGTCTATGAAGACGGCCGGCTCGTCAGCGGTGAAGGTCAGCTTTTTTCGGCCAATCCTGATGAAGGATCGGAAACGGCCGGGGCTCCAACGTTTCGCGGGGAGGCTCAGGCCGTACCGGAAATGCTTCGCCGCTGGCGCCGATTCAGCGGACTGACGGAACATATTCCCGCCAAGATTACCGAACTGGAGCTTTCAGACCGAGGCAGCTGGACGCTTACGATAGAAAGTCCGACGATTCCCCCCACAAAGATTGAACTCGGACGCGATGCTAACGGCGCAGCCGTTGAGGAGCGTCTGCGTCAGGTGGTGGAAGCGTATCCGCGAATTGTGGAAATTATGGGCGGACCGCCGGCCTCGCTCGATGCCCGCTATCGTCGGGCGATTGCAGCCGGTAAGGTCAATCGCGAACAGGTGGCGGAATATTTGGCATCCGTGCAGGCTGTGTCCGCTCAGAGCAGTGCTCGTCCATCGCTTGGGGATGCCGATGGCGCGGCGGATGCGGCGGCAGAAGCGGAAGCGTCGTCAAGCAAAGACTCAGTGGACGATATTGAGGCAGCATCGGCTGCGGATGATGCCGCGGATGCGGCATCGAGCGAGTCGCATGAGACTGAAGGCGGTGCAGCTGCCCGCTAAATGCTCACTGCGTCATATGACGTCCTACAATATCCTTCTTTCGAATCCTTCCTTTCCCATCCATTGCTCTCATGAAGTCTCAGGATCACGGCCGCGAGTTCTTTGCCGCCCTCGACATCGGCACGGATAAAGTGCTTTGCATCGTCGCGCGACCTGGCGCAGAACCGGGTTCCATGCGGGTGATCGGCATGGGGAATGCACGCTCTTCGGGCGTACAGGAAGGGTGCGTCGTTGATGTACAAGAAGCTGTTCAATCGATTCGCAAGGCTGTGCAGGAAGCGCAGTACACGGCCGAAGTTCAGCTTTCCGGTGTGTGGGCGGCCATCGGCGGCAAGTACCTGCAGAGTGCCAACTGTGTTGGACAAACGGTGCTTCGCGGGCAAGAGGTTTCTCGGGAAGACGTTGAACAGGCCGAATCAAATGCTCGGCTCGCCGCCATGCGCGAAGGCAAAGGCAGCACTGTCATCAAACTGATTCCGCAGGGGTTCCGCTGCGGCGACGTGATGACTGCCCGTCCCATCGGATTGGTGGGGCCTAAGCTTGAGGCTTATGTGCATGCACTTTACGGCTCCAAAACCAATGCCGACAATCTGAAGCGCTGTATTCAGCGCGCCGGAGTGGAGGTCATCAACTATGAGCCGCATCCCTGGGCAGCGGCTCAGGCCGTTCTCTCCGAAACCGAAAAAACATGCGGCGCAGCGGTAATCGATATCGGTGCGCAGACGACATCAATCATTGTGATGGCTGAGGGACGCGTACAGTTCACTGACGTGCGTCCTTGGGGCGCTGAAATTTTCACCCGCGATTTGGCTATGGTTCTCGGCATCAGTCTTGAGGAAGCCGAGGAATTAAAGCGCAATTCGGGGGAGTGCCGTCTGTCGCAGGTTATTGCCGGTGAAGTTGTACAGTTTGAATCTCACGGTGCGCTTTCACGCCTTTATTCCCGGGATCTGCTCGTGAAGACTCTTGCGGCGCGCGCACAAGAATATTTCCATCTCTACCGACAGCTGCTTATTGATGCAAGGGCCTTTGACCATGTTGAACTCGTGGTGCTCACCGGCGGCGGAGCCATGCTCCCGGGCATCGCTGATGCGGCTGCGGCGGAAATGGGCAAACGTGTGCGTATTGGACTGCCACGGCGCGCAGAAGGCGAGTCGGCGCTGCTGCAGCGGCCTGATTCGGTAGTGGCTGCTGGCTTAGTGCAGTGTGCTATCGACGCCGGTGCGCTCGGTGTAGAGAATGCATGGGGCGTCAGGCGTCGGCAGGGATTCCGTGAGCGCCTGAAGACATTCTTCATTGGCGACTATTGACGTGTCCAACGCTTTCTCTGTCCGCAGAATGGCCAAAAAGAACGGATAATTCACCAATTCCATTAACGAGGTTGACATGCCTTTTGAAGTTCTTCCTGAATTTGACCCGCTCAAAACCGTGATCAAGGTGATCGGCGTGGGCGGCGGCGGCGGAAATGCCGTCGAGCACATGATTACCCACGGCGCCAAGAGCATTGAGTTCATCGCTGCCAATACGGACCATCAGGCACTGCAGCGCTCCAAGGCTCACGTCAACATCCAGCTCGGCAGCACCGGACTGGGTGCGGGAGCGCGTCCGGAAATCGGTGCGGCTGCCGCACAGGAAAAGCGCGAACAGGTGGCGGAAGCGATCCGCGGAGCCAATCTGCTCTTTATTACGGCCGGCATGGGCGGCGGTACGGGAACGGGCGCTGCGCCGGTGATTGCTGAGATTGCGAAGGAATTGGGCATTCTCACGGTGGCCGTGGTGACGAAGCCCTTCAGTTTTGAAGGCGCTCGCCGTATGCGTACGGCCGAACAAGGCATTGAAAATCTCAAGAGCAAAGTCGATTCGATGATCGTCATTCTGAACGAGAAGCTCGAAGAAGAATGCCCGCCGAACGCCACGATGAAAGAATGCTTTGAAACCTCCAACGAAGTGCTCTACAAAGCCTGCGTCGGCATCGCGGAAATCATTCATACGCCCGGCACGATCAATGTCGACTTTGAAGATTTGAAGACCGTCATGAGCGAGCGCGGCAGCGCCATCATCGGCCTGGCGACGGCATCCGGTCCCGATCGTGCCCGCAAAGCTGCGGAAGCGGCCATCGCTTGTCCGCTGCTCGAAGGAGCCAACCTTCAGGGGGCGCGCGGCATGCTTGTTTACTTCACTGGCAATGAAAGTCTCACGCTCGCGGAAATTCGCGAGGCGATGGGCGTACTCAATACCTTTGTCACCAAACAGGCCAACGTCATCTTTGGCTCGGCTATGTCTGAGGAAATGGGGGATGAAGTGCGTGTTACGGTAGTCGCAACCGGTCTCGATCGCCCGATTGATCCGACGACGACCGTTGACACAACGTCACCCGCCGCTGCGCCGGCAATTGGTCAGCCCGCATCTGCTGCTGAAGCTTCGCAGCCTTCGTCTGACGAACCGCCGACGATCTTTGGCACGCCGAAGACGGAGAAGAAGACCGATGAGGAAGCCGCGCAGACAGGGGCGCCGAAATTCAGCATTCCGAAGTATTTGAGCTGAGGCGTATTGAGTCATGTTCTGCCAGTGCACGCTCGCCGAGTCTGTAGCCGCTGTCGGCATCGGTCTGCACAGCGGCCGCAAAATCCGTCTGGTGCTTCATCCGGCACCAGAAGATTCCGGTATTGTCTTTCGCCGCGTTGACCTTAATCCGCCTGTCGATATTCCTGCTGCACCCATGAATGTGAACGACACGCGCATGGCAACGACCGTGAACGTCGGGCGTGCGGCGGTGGCGACGATTGAACATTTGATGAGTGCTTTCTCGGGACTTGGCGTGGACAATTGTCTCGTTGAAGTCAATGCGCCGGAAATCCCCGTCATGGATGGATCCGGAGCAGCCTTCGTCTATCTCATTCACAGCGCCGGGCTTGTTGAGCAGAAGGCGCCGCGGCGCTTCGTGCGTATTCTGAAGCCCGTTGAGGTGCGCGAAGGCAGCAAACTGGCTCGGCTGGAACCTCACGAAGGCTTCCGGCTGTCGTTTCGCATTGCCTTCGGTCATCCGGCGATCGACGCTACGGATCAATATGCTGACATTGACTTTTCCAAAGTCAACTATGAACAGGCCGTATCGCGGTGCCGGACATTCGGGTTCGTTCAGGATGTGGAAATGCTTCGCAAAATTGGTCTTGCGCAAGGCGGCTCACTGTCCAACGCCATCGTCATGGATGAATTCCGGGTGCTCAATCCCGGAGGGCTGCGCGAACAAGGTGAATTTGTGAAGCATAAGATCCTGGACGCAATGGGGGATCTTTATGTGCTCGGCGCGCCGCTGCTTGCGCATTACATTGCAGAAAAATCGGGGCATGGCCTCAACAACCAGCTGCTGCGTGCACTTTTAGCGGATCCTTCAGCCTTTGAAACCGTAACATTCGAACATGCTAAGGACTGTCCGGTTGATTTTTGGCCTCAGCCTGCCGCGGTTCGTCCTGAAGCGCCCGATGACGGGAAGCTGCCGTTCTAACTGTGCATTTTCCGACGGAAAACGCAAAGCCGCGGGCTGTATGACGCTGCCTGCGGCTTTTTATTTGCCAAGGTCTGCCGAAAAACGGTCGGCGTCACGCATCAGTGCGGCAGCATAACGGCCCGTTTCGGCAGCGTCGGCGAGAGGATTGCCCAGGCGTTCGCGCAGCTTAAGCGCAGCTTCGTGCAGACTGCTGAGACGTGCCTGCAGATCTTCACGGCGACTGCGCCGGCTGAGCATACGGCTTCGCAGTTCAGAGAGCTGCGGATTGCCGGCGCACTCTGCTTCATTCGGGATGAGTTTGGGGTCCGGCATGCGCGGCAGACGGTCGGCCCATATTGGAATAATGGTTAGCAGCTCCTCGAGCTTGGTGCGAAGTTCCAGCTGTTCGGCCTCCTCTGCCTCGGCCGCTGCCTGTACGGCATCTTCCGCCGATCGAGCGGTTTGACTGGCGTGCGGGGCGGCAGACTCCGATTTTTCGTCGGCCGGTATAGGCGCGCCGAAAAGATCGGGCAGCTCAAGGGGCTTGGCGTCGGGGTCTATGGCAGCACGAGCTGCTTCGAAACGTTCGACCACTTCTGCGGCCGCCCGCTCGAGCATAGCGGCGAGTTCTGGGGACAATCCCTCTCCGCGCGGCGCGGTGAGCACTCGATCAACAGCGGCTGCCGACTGCTCGGCGGCGGCAAGGAGTGCGGCACGGTTATCCCAGGTTTTAAGCCGCGCGAGTTGACGCGCGCGGATGGCGGCGAGCTGTGGGTCTGCTTCGGCCTCTGCTTCCGAGGGAATGATGGATTCATTGAGACGTCCGCCAAGGACAGCTTCCAGACTGCGCAGACGGGCAAAAACGATTTTGAGCGATTCAAGAAGCGCACCTTCCAAGGGGTTGATGCCGCTCAGGGCGTCGTCAGGGAGATCCCCGCGGAGAATTTCGACTTTTTCTGCCAATGTCTCAATCTCTGCGGACATGCTTGAGAGCGCCTCTTCTTCATTGATCAGCCGTCGATCGATTTTCCGCAGCGTTTCCATTGTCTCAGGACGCTCGTCGGCGTATTTGGACCGAGGCGCGAGCAGCCAAGGCCGGTCGGCCAGAAAACGCTTGGACATGGCTGCCAGAGTTTGCTCGAGCGTGTCGAGTCGGCTTTTCACTTCCAGACGCGACTCCCACGAGAGGAGTTTGCGGGAGCTTTCTGCCGAGAGCGCAACAGCCAAAGCCTGCGAGTCGCCTTTTTCGCGTGCTCGTGCGAGATCTGCGGCTTCCTGGGCCAGCCGACTGTCGGCGGCGAGAATATCGGGCAGCTCGGGCATGCGCACGCCGATATGTCTTATCTGCGAAAGCGTTTCGGAGAGTTTGCTTTGCAGGACTTTTATTTTTCGCTTGAGCTCGCTGCGAAGCACTGCCGGCGAAAGCTCCTCCGGCGTTCCGGCGTTCGGAAGTGAGGGGCTGGCGGCGGCTGGCGGTGTTCCCTTGGCGGCAAGCGTTTGTACGGCTTCTTCCAGAGGCAGTGTGAGGCGATCCTCCACTTGGTTGAGTCTTGCCGTCCATCCTGCGATCTTAAGTGCGGCGCTGACGGCGCTTTGGCCGGCATCGTCGAGTACTTTGGAAGAAAGTTCGAACGGCAGCTCCGCTGCGGCCTCCTCTGCTGCGGGCGGCATCAATTTTTCACGTGCAGTCTTCAGCAGCGCCAGCGCTTGCCGGGCTTCTTCGGCGATCTGATTCGTTTCGGTTTCTGCGAGCGTACGCCGAGCGAGCCGTGCGCGCTGACGTGAGCGAACGGCGGCCAGTACGGGGTTCGCCTTGGCAGAGGCTTCATCGGGAATCAGTTTGGCGTCCGGAGCACTCGGCAGCAGTGTTTTGATTCGATCGGTACGCCCGATCAGTCGATCAATGCGTTCAATCGTGCCTTCCAGAGCCGTTTCAACGGCCAGCGGCATTTCTTCGGGCCGAGGGCGAAGCACTGCTGCGAGTGCGAGTATCTGGTGTTTGAGGTCAGGATTGATCAGTCGGGCTGCAGAGGATTCAAGTTCTGCAGCGGCAATGAGTGAAGGGGTTCGGATCGGCTCAGGTTTTTCAGCTTCATTGAGTGTGGAGCGGCGTCCGCGGTTACGGAAGTCAACCGCAACAACAGGGACGCCTGCCGTAATGAGATTTTCAAGAATTCGTTTAGAAAGATTTCTTAACCGACTTTGCTGAGCAGCGCTGTCGGTGATGAAGGTAATGGTGCCTTGAGTGTTGATCCGGACACCGCGTCCGGATGAAAAGTCGAGCGGCAGCCGCAGCTGGTCAATAAGCGGCATGATGGCTTTGCCGGCGCGGCAGGCCAGTTCGTATTCGGCAAGAAGCTTTCCGCTGGCACTCGATTCGGCGAGTGACTTTTCCGGAGAGCGGAAGCCGCGGTTTCTGAGCGTAAAGCCGGCAGGAAGCGAGCGAAGCCTAGGCACGAAAAGGGTCTCCGGACAATCTGCAGCGGAAAGCATTATTCCGCAATGAATTCGGGCTCAGTGGCGGCATTGCAGGATCGCAAAAATGCGATAATCCTTCAATTGTGCTCGGCTCTCTGGGGAATATGGCCGTCTTGGACGGTTTTTCCATCAGCATGCCGGAGCGCCTAGCCCTTCTTGGAGAAGTCTACTCGAGATGGTGCCCGATGCTTTATGGGTTGAGGCGCATGGATGCGTTTTCTACCTTAAGCAGGATGTAATGCAGCAGTCTTATTGATAAGACTTCCGCTTTTTTTGACGGCTCTATTCTCGAGGCAGACCTAAAACCCAAGCAGACGCCTGCCGTGACAGCAGACGCCGCGACGCAGAATTCCAGCGAAAACATGTTTGACGAACTTTTAACCAAGATTTTTGGCAGCCGCAACGAGCGGCTCATTAAGCAGTACCGCCGCCAAGTGGCTGCGATCAACAAGCTCGAACCCGCCATGGAGGCGCTTTCGGACGCCGAACTGCAGGCCAAGACTCAGGAATTCCGCGACCGTATTGCCAAGGGTGCGACCACGGACGAATTGCTGACGGAAGCCTTCGCGGTTGTGCGCGAAGCCTCTAAGCGCGTGCTCGGTATGCGCCACTTCGATGTGCAGCTGATTGGCGGCATGGTGCTCAATGACGGCAAGATTGCTGAAATGCGCACTGGTGAAGGCAAAACCCTTACCGCTACGCTTGCTGTCTATTTAAATGCTTTGGCCGGCAAAGGCGTGCATGTCGTGACCGTCAACGACTATCTGGCTTCGCGCGATGCGGACTGGATGGGACGGCTTTATAACTGGCTCGGGCTTTCCGTCGGCAAGATTCTTTCGCAGCAGGACACTGCGGTTAAGAAAGAAGCCTATGCGGCCGACATTACGTACGGCACGAATAATGAGTTCGGCTTTGACTATCTGCGCGACAACATGGAGTACGACGTCTCCGCGCGCCGTCAGCGCGGTCTCTACTTTGCGATTGTCGACGAAGTGGACTCCATTCTGATTGACGAGGCGCGTACGCCGCTCATCATTTCGGGGCCGGCCGATGACAATACGGATCTTTACCTCCGAATCAACGAAATTCCGCCGCTCCTCACGCGCCAGCAGGAGGAAAAGGGCGAAGGCGACTATTGGGTAGATGAAAAAGCCCATCAGGTCTATATCTCCGAGTCCGGCCATGTGAAGCTCGAAAAGATCCTCGCAGAACGCGGTCTTGTCGGTCCCGGCGAATCGCTTTACTCGCCGAAGAACATCATTTTGATGCATCACCTGATGGCCTCCCTGAAGGCTCATACGCTCTTCAAGCGCGATCAGCAGTATGTGGTGCAGGACGGTGAAATCGTCATCGTGGACGAATTTACGGGCCGTTTGATGCCGGGACGTCGCTGGAGCGAAGGTATTCACCAGGCCGTCGAAGCTAAGGAAGGCGTGCGCATTCAGCACGAAAATCAGACGATGGCGTCGATTACCTTCCAGAACTACTTCCGCATGTACGAGAAGCTCTCCGGCATGACGGGTACGGCGGATACTGAAGCGTACGAGTTCCAGGACATTTATGGCCTTGAAACTGTCGTTATTCCGACACATCGCAAGATGATCCGAATCGACGAGCAAGACAAGGTCTACCGTACGGTGGCGGAGAAATATCAGGCCATCGTTGAGGACGTCAAGGCATGTCACGCGAAGGGACAGCCGGTTTTGCTCGGCACGACCTCGATTGAAAACTCCGAACTGCTCTCGCAGCTGCTGACGAAAGAGGGTATTGAGCACAATGTGCTCAACGCCAAGCAGCATGAACGCGAAGCGCAGATCGTGCTGGATGCCGGTCGTCCCGGCATGGTGACGATCGCTACCAATATGGCTGGCCGCGGTACCGACATTGTGCTCGGCGGCGGCATCAACAAGGCTGTAGGTGCGATTGAAGCTGACGAAACGCTTTCCGCAGAAGAAAAAGCGCAGCGCATCGCTGAGGTGAAGTCGCAGTGGCAAAAGCTCCATGACGAGGTCGTGGCAGCCGGCGGCCTGCGCATCATCGGCAGCGAACGTCATGAATCCCGCCGTATCGATAATCAGCTGCGCGGCCGCGCAGGACGTCAGGGTGACCCGGGTTCATCGTGCTTTTATCTGTCGATGGAAGATCAGCTGCTGCGCATTTTCGGCGGCGACCGTATGCGCGCCATCGCCGATCGGCTCAAGCTTGAGCCGGGCGTTGCGATTGAGTCGAAGATGCTGACTCGCATGATCGAATCCGCACAGCGCAAAGTGGAAGGCCGCAACTACGACATCCGCAAGCAGCTTCTGGAGTTTGACGATGTCCAGAACGATCAGCGCCATGAGATCTACGGCTTACGCAATGAGATTCTTGAAGCGACCGACTGCAGTGAGCTCATCAAGAATCTGCGTGAGGGGTATTTCACCGATTTGTTCCGCAGCTTTGTGCCGGCGGATACCGTTGAAGAGCAGTGGGATCTTGATGCGCTCAACGACAAACTCAAGAGCGGTTTTGGCATTGAAATCGACTTCAAGAAGATGCTCGACGCGGACACTGCGACGACGGATGAAGATCTTTTGAAGGCGCTTATTGACCGTGCCAACGAGATCTATGAAGCCAAGGAAACGCTGGTTGGCCATGACGCTTTCGCTGCTTTTGGCCGTTCGGTGCTCCTGCAGGTGATCGACCAGCTCTGGCGCCAGCACATTGCCGCTTTGGACGCCTTGCGTCAGGGCATCTACCTGCGCGGTTACGCTCAGAAGCAGCCTAAGCAGGAATATAAGCGCGAGGCCTTCACGATGTTTGAGCAGCTGCTCGACTCGATCCGTGAAACGACGACCACGGTACTCATGCGCGTTGAGATCAAACAGCCTGAAGAGGCGCAGGCTGCTGCGCAAGACAATCTTGCCCGCGGCGAGGCTCGTGCCGATGCATCGCATCTCGCTGACGCCGACGCTTCACAGGGACTCAATGCGCCGAATGATCAGGGCAGTTCTCTGGATCAGCTGAGCGCAGACGAGAACGCTCGCTTGCAGGCGGCTTTCCGTCATTGCGGCCGCAACGACCCGTGCCCCTGCGGTTCCGGGAAGAAGTTCAAGGACTGCCACGGCCGTTTGCGTTGATTGCTTTCTGAACCTTGATGACCGCGGCCCCCTCCTGAGGGGGCGGTGGAGTTCACCGCCCGGAATTGTTTTTCGATAGAAAAGCTGCCGGGCGGTATGCTTTGGGTGAACGTTTCTTTTTCCAAATTAGCATGAACTCTGCTGCATCCCATCATCAACTGCCGCGTTTTGCGCTTCCCGGAGCGGTCTGGCGAAGTGCCGGAGATTTTTGGTGCGCAGAATTTACGCCGCCGGCACGATGGACCGTCGCGACCGGCGCAATGCTCGGTTCTGCCTATCCGGATGACGGCGCCGCAGAAAGACTTGTACAAGCCGCTCAAAAAGTTTGGACTGGTGCAGGGTCCAGACTGCTGATTACTGCGGGCTCAGGCTGCGCAGGCCGCGGAGATCTTTCAACAGCAGCCGCGCAGGGGTTTGCACATGCGGCTGCGGAGCGGCTGGGCATTGCCGAATCTAATCTCCTATTTGCGTCGGCAGGCCCCGTCTTTATGCATTTCCCTGTGGGAGAAGAGCTCCGTCGGCTTGAGCGAGCGATGTCTGCGCAAAAAACGATCTCCCCAGAGGGCCCAGGTGCTGATTCCGTTTCTATCCCGTTTCGTTTGACGGACGGGGCGGTTGCAGTCTCTGCGGCACGCTTTTTTGCGCCGAACCCAGGATTTGGCAGCATGGTGTGGATGGCCGGCATTGACGCGGATGTTGGCCGCCCCGTACTCGAAGATATGGCCAGACCGCTTTGGCTCGCGGGACCTGAAGCACTTCGCGCTCGTACGGGACCAGTACCAGGTGACGTGCTGCTGCTTTTTTCGACGGCTGCCCATCATGACAATCCTGTCATGCGCTGGGAGGACCCGCGGCGAGCGCCCTTAGAGGCGGCTCTCTCAGCTGCATTAGGGGTTCTGGCCCGTCGAGCCGGTGCCGCGATAGGAGCGCTGCCCTGCGTGCTCGAAGGTGCTGATTCTGCTCAGGAGGCGGTGCATGCTGCGCGACGGCTTGCTCCGGCATTGGTTGTTTTTCGTTGTGAATTGTTGGAGCTTGCCGAAAGTGATCGGCCGAGAGTCCTGAGCGAATTTCTTCGTTCGGTGCTCCTCACAACAGGCATAGCGGGTTTTGAACGTACGCCTGTTTCGGTGCGGATTGCCAATGCACTGCTTTATGAGGGTCTGCGTCAGCCCGAGCAGTCAGGCGCCAATATTGAAGCGGTTCACGCTTGGCTGGAGGGTTCAGAAGAGCTCTCCATCCATTTAGGGCGCGGTCGTTTGGGATTTCGCTTTTGGGCATGAAATTGCCGGACGCAGTGAGAGCGGCTTCATCTGATTTTTAGGCAGAATCAGCAGATACGCGGATCCGTGGCGTTGTCAGAATGTATGCATTGCATTTGATGCTTCATTCAAACATCCCAATGGAGGCGGAAATGACGAACTTTTCCCGCAGGCAAGTGCTTTCGCTGCCGATGGCGGCTTCTGTCGTCGGAGCCGGCGCTGCCGGTGCGGCATATGCAGCGGATTCAAATTCAAAGGTAAACGCGCCCGACTTTGATGCGATTGAAGACCGTATGACGCTTCTGACGAAGCGCGGTGCTTCACTTTCAATTCGACAGAAGCATTTGGCTGTGTTGTCCGTCGCCGCCGGTTTGGGGTTTGAGGATCTTGGCGAGCGCACTGCGGCAGCCGCACTCGCCGATGGATTGGCGCCCGGCGACATTGAGGAGGCGGTCTTTCATGCTTCTCCCTATGCCGGCATGGCGCGAACTCGAGCAGTGTTGGCCGGCGTTCATACTGCCATGACGGCGGCGGGTATTGCGCTGCCGCTTGAAAGTCGGACTGTCGTCAGTGATGAGAATCGTCTGCAAAAGGGGATTGCAGTACAGACAGAAATTTTTGGTGAGCAAATTACCCGCATGCATCAGACGACGCCGGCAGAGCGCCGCAGTCTGATGATTGATGATCTTTCCGGTTGGTGTTTCGGCGATTTCTATACCCGCAAAGGTCTTTCGATTGCCGAACGCGAACTGGCTACTTTTTGCACGATTGCGGCGCTCGGAGGCTGTGAGGCACAGCTTAGTGCTCATGCTGCGGCAAATCTTCGCTGCGGGAACACGAAGGACAATCTGATCGATGCACTTCAGTGCGCTGTTGTCTACCTTGGCTTCCCGCGAACACTCAATGCCTGTGCAGTGGTTGATAAGGTGAACCCATAAAAAAAATATCGCTGTCTACGGATTTTCGCTGAGACAGGCGCGATCTGCTCAGCGATCCTGTTCGGCAGTCAAGCATAAATCGGCGTGATGGAGGACAATTAACAAGTTGCGTGCGCGGGAACCGCGCGCGAACTATTGGAGATTTTCTGTGAGCGACAACATTGTTGAAGTGGCCGTCGGCGTGCTTATTCGTGAAGACGGCAGGATGCTGTTGAGTTCCCGCCCCGAAGGCAAGCCCTATGCGGGTTACTGGGAATTCCCGGGCGGCAAGCTTGAAAAGGGTGAAACCGTTCATCAGGCGCTCGCGCGCGAACTCAATGAAGAACTCGGTCTGGCGGTTTCTTACTCGACGCCGTGGTTTGTGAAGGAGCACCGCTATCCTCATGCGCATGTGCGTCTGCACTTTCGCCGCTCGCATGACTTTGCCGGCACGCCGGTACCTAAGGAAGGTCAGCAGTGCGGGTTCTATGCGGCTGACGAACGCACGCCGGGTTTAATGCTCCCGGTGGACCAGGTTATTGTGAATCGTGTCGAACTGCCGGAAGTGTTTGAGGAGTCTGATAATCTCTTAACACTGACGCGTGAGGCATTGGCCGCAACAGTCGTTCGTGACCGCCGCTATCGTTGGGTAGGTGCCCGCGCGGAAACCATGGATGAGGTGCTTAAGTGTGTCGCCATGGACTACGACTTCGTGATCGTGCCGCCCGAGAAGTTTGAGAGTCTCCTGCTTAACGGAGAACCGCGTCTGCCGATGTATGTCGACGGCGCTGCCGCGGCCGATCTTGAGACGTGGCAGGCCAAGGGGGCTCACGGCGTTAAACCGTTGATTTAAAAAACGGTGAAGCTGGAACCGCTTTGCATGCGGATCTCAACGGCGCCTGCGGGCGCCGTTGGTTTTGGCGGAGCGCTGACGCTCCTCGAGTTCGCGCGCACGATCGGCGGCGGCGTCGAGTTCTTCTGGGCTCATGCGGTCAGCAGAACCCGGTTCTCCCTCAATTCGGTAGCCGTCATTAGCCCATTCGCCCAGGTCAATCATTTTGCAGCGCTCGCTGCAAAACGGCCGCCAGGGATTGGCTGAGGAATATTCAGTAAGCGTGTGGCAGACCGGACAGGGAACTTTCATGATGCGCAATGCCGGCGACGGCAAAGTGCCGGCCGGCCGAATATAGAGATGGGGGGCGGTGTGAAGCTGCTCTTAAATACAGAGCCCAAGACGGAAGGATAGCGTTTCATGCACCGCATGGAGGCGGTGTTTGGCGTCAGGCGTTGAAAAACGCAGCCAGAGCGTATGACGGTTTGCACTCATGTCAGGAATGCATTGACTTTCCTGAGGCATCCAGATGCGTGCGAGTTGATAGGGACTGCCTGATGTGGGAATCTGCATTGTCCCGTGCTCGGCAACAGCATCAGAAATGATGGTCTGCGCCCGCAGATGGTCGAGAATGAGCTGAGCCGCGTTGGTAATCGGCAAAAGGGTCTGCGCGAGTGACAGGAGTTCTTGGCGACGAATTTCAGCCGGCTGAGAGAGCCAATAGTGAAGCTGAGGAAGGTCAAATTCACAGGTACCGCCGGGCAGGCGCTGGCGGTTTCGAATGAGCTGCAGCCACTCGTTGTCGCGCAGGATTTGGCTGGTGCGGCCCACAGCTGCCGAGACGGAATTAGCAGCTTCAGATACAAGGGCCAGTACCGTTTTAGCCGGCTGACCATCCACCGTAGCGTTTGCGGGAAGCGCTTCAATGTCGCGGCGCTGCTGCAAGAGCGCTTTAAGGAGTTCGTTTTTCAGGTCCGATCGGGCAGCAACGTCCGAAAGATCGAAAAGTGCGTTGATTGCCGCTTGGTGAGCAGCTTTGCCATCGAGCGTCAGGAACCAGTCCAGACGCTGCTTGAGCGCTTCCAGCCGCAGGTAAAAGCGAATCTTCTCGCTGCAGGGGAACTCATAGAGAATCAGTCCAGTGTCAGGCATGCTCGAGTTGGCGAATTAGACGTTCCTGAAAAGACGCAGTCTCGAAAAGACTGCGCACACCTTCTGATCTTATCCGACGAAGTTCTTTACGAAAAGAGGTAAAAGCGACAAGAGGTTTCAGAGAAGGTGTTTCTCTGCGGCTCCCCAGAGACGCAAGGCGTAATGACGGACTCGGCAGGCAAAATCCTCGCGAGTCCCGGCATTGACAAGCACATCGTCCGCCGCTTGCAGACGATTGCGGCGGGAAGTCTGCGCACGAATGAGGCGAAGCGCTGCATCCGGCGCTAGTCCGGAGCGGGTTCCAAGACGCTCAACTTGCAGGTATTCAGGCACATCAATGACCAGGATGCGGTCAACGCGGGCTCGTGCTTGAGGACTTTCGATTAAAAGCGGACAGTCATAAACCGCAAATGGGGCGCCGGAGCGTTTGGCGCAAGCAAATTCATCATCAAGCACCTGCTTCATGGCGCTATGGACAATGGCCTCGAGTTTTTTGCGGGCTTCAGGGTCTCGAAAGACGAGTTCACGCATGCGGGCCCTGTTCATAGCGCCCGAGATTTCAATCATCTCTGGGCCAAAGGCTTGGCGGATGGCGGGCACAGCAGCGCCCCCGGCGGCAGTTACAGCACGCGAAATGCGGTCCGCATCAATGATGGGGTGTCCTAGTTCACGAAAGATGTCTGCAGCGGTGCTCTTTCCGGAGCCAGCTCCGCCCGTTAAGCCCAAAATCCAGCACATTTGCATCTCTAAGGTTTGATTGCCTGTTGGCCGAAAGGATAAAGAAAAAGGCGCCGTCCCTGATGGAACAGCGCCTTTCAAAATCCTGGTCGGGTGAGAGGATTCAAGATAGCTTCTCTCACACCGATTTCAAAATGCACCTGTCACGGTGGTGTACTTCTTGGTGTACTTAGGACAGTTGCTAGGACTGTTTCGGCAGGAAACATCCGCCCAAAAAAGTATAGAGCTACTTCACCCCTATTGCGGCGTCGTGAACTCCGGCTGTTTCCTGAAGTAGTCCTCGACCCTCCGCGAGAAGTCCGACACTTTCTCTGAGAAGTCCTTCGCACGCGGAGACTGCGGCTCGCTCAGCACCGCAGGCAGAGGCGCTTTCTCTTCGCTCACGTACCTCGGCTGCACGGCGCACCCGCTCAGCATCAGCGCGAGCGTTAGACAGCTCGCTACGTAGATCGGCAAGAGCGTCCAGTGCCTCAACCAATTTCGCATACTGCTTCCTCCCAAGATCCGCGCGAGCGACAGCCTCGGCTTCCCGAAGCTCCGCCGCGTCCTTTTCGTAAAGCGCCGCCGCATACTGGTACCCGCCACCGAATGCGATAGCCAGTAAAGCCACGCCAGCCGCCACACGCCTCATCACTCCTCTCCCGAGAAGAGCTTGCTTTCGGCCTGACGCCGACGAGTCAAGCCAGGCACACGCTTGCCGCCGGCACGATCACAATCCAAGAACTCGAGAGCGGCCCCCTCGATGTCGCCCGAATTGAGCTTGTAAAGAAGCTTCGGACACCCGGTGATGACGCCATAGCTTCCCAAGTTGAAGGCCAATGAGATCAATGCAATGTACTGTCCTTTCGTCACGTCGTGATTGATGTACCGAGACAAGTCATCTGCGACTTTCCTGATGTCTGACGCAAGCCACTCGTCCGCCTGAGCATCGGGAATCGTCAGACCTTCATGAACCTCAGGGCCGGTATGGCCCACACCGATCGTCCACACGCCGGCGGAACACCGATAAGCAACCAGACGCCGGCCTTCGAAATCTTCGATGAACTGCGTCGCACACGACGCCGGCCAATCACGAAAAGCACGCTTCTCATCAATCATGGTCTTTTTCCTTTTCTACGGTTAATCCGCGTTTCGACAGCTCTTCTTCGGCGCGAGCTTCAATGCGCTCATTGAGCGTTTTGACGAGCCTACGCAGCACCGGAGGGACCGCGCCACCAAGGCCTCCGCGCTCCAGTGTCTCAATGATTGAGCCGAACTCACCTGCGGCATAGGCGCAGATGGTGATGCTTTGAAAGATTTGAAAATGGATGACGGGCGCAAAGACTTCATCAAGCCCGTGGGCAAGTGCCACGATGGCGAACATCAATGCCTTCTTCAGTACGCCCAAATAGTTTTTGTGGCTTGACCACTTGCCTTGCAGTAAAGCAACTCCAGTGCCTAGGAAAAAGTCCGCCGTTGTGAAGATGACAAGCCACCAAAGCAACGGTCCGACATCACCGAAGGCGAATGACAAGGCGCCGCCCAGCACACCGCCTGCGGTCATCATGACTCTCTCCGCTCCTTGAGGGATGAAATTTTGCAGGGTCGTCAGCATGAAAAAAGAAGAGGGGACGAGCGGATCGTCCCCTGCGTGGTTAACGATCCATTGCGAGAACCGTTCGGATGTGCTTGATGCACTCCCACGCTTCGCAGAGGTCATTGATGTCGGTGGATGTCAGGTCGTAGTGCCCGTCGCGAGCATCGTCAAGGATCTTATCGATCCTTGCCAGAAGCTCCTCTTCGGTTCGCTCGCCCTGCATCTTGCGCATATCCTTCACGTCCATGGCAATCTCCTTAATCGACCGCAAATTTCTTTGCGATTTCAAGGAGCGCGTCGATGTCCGCCTTGTCCATGATGTAGCCGCTAAGCTCCACCTTGCCGCCGGCTTTCTCAAGCGCAGCGGAGGCGGCCGCGGTTGCACGGTCCAGATCCACCTTGCCTTCTTCCGTCACGATGCCGAGCATCTTGAGCGTCGGCATGTACTGATCGACGCGAGCCGCTACGGCATCACGAATATAAGGCGAGACAAATCCGATGCCGAACTTCATGAGTCCCGTAGGCGCCTTGGGCATGACCACGGTGGTGACAAACTCCGCAACGATCGTCGGGATATGGCTGACTTCAACGAACATCTAGCGCTCCTACTGGTTACTGAGCCGTGGCCGTGCGAGCCGGATTGGATACCGTTACCTGCGTCGCACCTGCGGGACTCACCCACTCGTTATAACGCGGCATCGGCTGCGGGCAGATTGCACTGAACGGCACAACTTCCTTCGTGATGGCGTTAACGCGAGCCTTGATGGAACCGACTTCAGCCGAAAGGTTGCTGAGACCGCAGGCGCAATCGGATGCCACGCGATCAATCTTCTGCGTGATGATCTGTTCGCGCAGCTGAGCCTTTTCAGCTTCGCACTTCTGCTGTGCTTCGAGCACCGCCACGCGTTCGCGATTGGCCGCGGACTCCTGCGCAATTGGCGTGATGTAGGCATACATCTCGTCTCGAAGCGTCTTGTTGTCAGCAAGCGTCTGCTTGTAGACTGCCGCGTCCTGATTGTCGCTGTAGCGCATGGCCGTCAGTTCCGCGATCTTTGCGTCCTTTTCGGCGAGAGCGTTAAGCGCCTGGCCAAGCTGAGCGTTCTGACAACCGCCGCCCAACAGACCGCCGAGAAGGCCGCCACCGTTCCCGTTGGCGTTGAGAAGCCCCAAAGCAGTACCGGCGATACCGAGTCCAAGGCCGCTTCCTGCGACACCCTTGCTTGCGAATTCACCCATGGCAAATCCTCCATTCAAATTGCACGAAGCGTCGGCTCGAAAAGAGCTTCCTCCCCTCGTGCAAACCCAGTATCTCGCACATCAGAACTCACACGCGCACACAAAAAGCTCCCCCGAGCTTTCACCCGAGGGAGTCGTTGTTGATTTGTTTGTAGATGGGCTATTCAGAACCCTTGAGCGTTTGCTTATCCTTTCGTTCTATTGAACACGGCGGGAACCTCAGGCCACACAACTTCGCGCGGGAAGCCATCCTGCGTCGGCACATCACGAAGAGCCTGACGATAGGCAAAGACCTGCACACGTTCGCCATCCGAAAGAGGATAGTCAGGCATTGCCAGATAATCCGTCGCGGCGATCTTTATGTCTCGCTCAGTTCGAACCTGAGACGCGAGCTCGTCATCAGTAGGTTCCGGAACTGCGACAATCTGGAAGCGTAGCACGCCGTTCTGAGGCTCGATCTCCTTGATGTACCGATCCCCACAATCGTTACACCAAAACGCCGCCTCTGGGGGATATTCACCCTCGAAAATTTGTCCGATTTTAAACTCCATTTTAGGGTCACCTCCTTTTAAAAGCCTGCCGCATACCACGATTGTTTTGGGGCACCGTCGCTAGCGCCGCCCATGATATTCGAATCGATAGAACTTTCCGTTTTTTTGCCTGTACCCCAAGCAAACCATTGTCCACTCGTTCCTTCTTCATTTGGCGTAACTACAAAGATATAAGTGGTGTTCGAAAATCGCTTCGGGAAAGTAACAGTACCGCCCCCACCGCTTCCGTTCAAAAGCCCCCATTGCTCAATAAATCCATTGCTCCAAACACGGTACCGATTCGATCCGCTACTTCCTGATTGAGTAACGTAAATATCTGGACTCGCAGGAATCGTCGGCTTATTCGACAAGTCGTTGTAATTGCCAGAGGTCGCTACAGCATGCAGCCCGAGGGCGATATTCCCTTGTCCGTCAGGAGCTTTCCCTTCAACAGTCTTCGCCCCAACATCAACGAGCACATTGCCATCAGCTCCAGCCACTGACCCATTGATCGAGCGCACATGAGTCCGAACGGTCCATTCAACCGTGCCGTCCGTGATGACCTGACCATGCGTGACGCTGCGCGTATCGAGCAGGTCCGCGCTCGTCGTCCCTGCCTTCGTGCACTCCAAAAAGCGCTCGTATTGGAAAGCACAGTCCACCTTGTCCCCGACCTGGTACGCCGTAGACTTTCGTCTGACCTCGTTGATTTCGTAGATCAGCTGAGTGCAGACCTCAGGCGTTGCGTAGTCCTGCAGGTCGCTCACCATCGCAAACTCAAACCCGCCCGGCGTAGCCCCGTCGAGTAGCCGCATGCGCCACTTGGACGTATCCACCACGAGCTGTTTCGGAATGCCTGTGTAGACCTTGACTTTCTCTGTCGTATCGCCCATCTGGGCGAATCGCGTCGGTTTCGTAGCCATTACGTCGTGCTCCCTAAATCAATGTCGCCCTCAAAGTCGGCGATCGTTATCTTGTCCTTGGCGGACAGTGCACCCAGCGTAGGCTTGCCGGTGATGCCCGCCCACGTCGTAGTGCCAGCGGGCCCCGTCGGGCCTCGTTCACCTTGGGTGCCCTGATCGCCCTTCGGCCCCTTGATGTCGCCGCAGTCGACCCACGCACTCCCGCTCCACGAGTAGAGGCGCGAGCCGACCATGTAGGCGTCGCCGAGCGTTCCGGCCGGGTGCTGCTCCTGCAGCTCTTCGAGGGACGGAAAGCTGCCCTTGATCGCAAGTGCTGCGCCGGTTTCGCCCTTCGGCCCCTGCGGGCCCCGGACGTTTGCAAGCCTCGCCCCGACCGTGAACGTGCTTGCCGCGAGCGACGCGATCTGGAAGACCTCCCCTTCGGGATCAATCACCGTGTCGCCGACCTTCACGTTGGTAGAAGGCGTGAGCGTGGCGAGCGCGGCCGTGCCGTTGGCACTCATGTTTGCCGATGTCAGGCGTACTGCGAACGCGGCTACCTTGGCGGACTGTGCAGCGGCCTGAGCGGACGTTGCGGCCTCACTGGCCTTCGTGCCTGCCTCCGTCGCCTTGGTCGTCGCAGTGGCTGCCGCGGTCTCGGACTTTTTCGCCTGCGTCTCTGCATACGTTGCATAGTGGAGCGCTGAGTAGAGGCCGCCGTCGACAGCCGCCCCCGTCTTGCTTGCCCATGCCTTTGCGGTCGTCGAGGCTGTATCGGCTCCTGCCTTCGCAGTTTCGGCCGCCTTCTGCGCGCTCGATGCGGCGGTAGCCGACTTGGCTGCGGCATCGGCCTGCGCCTTTGCGTTGGCCGTTTGAGCAGCGCCGGCTGCGTTGACGGCGGCAACCTGTGTCGTGCCCGCAGCGTTCACCTTCGACACGTTTGACGTGCCAGCACTCGCCACCAAGCCGACCTGCCTGGTTCCTTCGGCCGCCACGGCGGACTTCTGCGAGGAGCCTTCCTGCGTGATCTGGTTGACAGCAGTGGAGCCCGCGTCCTGCACAGCAGTCACCTGCGTGCCGCCCTCCGACCGGACGCTCCTCACACCCGCCGCAGTCGCGTCCTTCACCTCCTGTAGGAGCCCTCCAGTGGAGCTTTCAGACTGCGCGGCCTTCTCGGCGTAGTACTTCGCACCATAGAGCTCGCTCTCCACCGGAGCCGTCGTCTGCGTGGCCCACTTCTTTGCGAGAGCATTACTTGCATCAGCGCCGGCCCTCGCCTCGAGCGCGGATGCTTTGGCGGCCTCTGCACTCTTCTGCGCCGCTTCGGATAGACGGACGTTTTCGGTAGTCGTCTCAACGGCATTCACAGCCGTCTCAAGATCGCCGCGATCAATAGCGCCGGCCACCTTGTTCACGTCCTCGATGTTGATCGCCACCGTGTGGATGTTGCCGTTGACCACTTCGATGTCGCCAACGATCTCATCTGTCGTGGAGCCGCAGTCCCAGTCGCCGTCGCCTACTACCTTGCCAACAAGGTCGGTCGCCACAGTCTCAACGTAGGGCATGCCGCCGGATACCTTCACGACATCCTCGATCTTCTCTGCCACTTTGGAGACTTCGTAGGCCTTGCCGGCAACCTCGACGACTTCATCCTTGATGCCGGCGACGGTCTTCACGTCCTCAATAGCTGTACCCGTCGCCACCACCGGCACGATGTTGCCGGCCACGGTCTTGATCTCGTCCTTGACCGGGACGAGGATGGTGGCAGCTTCGGCGTAGGCCTTCGTCTGCCCCTCGGATTTCTTCGCCTCTTCGGCGGACCGCTGGGCGGCATCAGCGAACTGTCGGGCGTCGTCTTGGGCGGCGAGGAGCTTTTCGATCATTTCCTCGGGCGTCGTCGAGGACGTAGCCGGGACCTTAAGCGTGCGCCCTGTCTGCTCGACGAGTTGCTGAATCTGAACAACGATGCGGTCTAGGCCCTCATTGATGATCTCGGGAGGAAATCTAGAGTAGTTGGTGAGCTGAGTTTCCTGCGTGTATGCGAGAGCGGAGCCGATGACGAGAATCTGGCCTGCCGCGAGGCCATTCGTGAGCGTGACTGAGCCGCCAGGCGCAGCATCCTGATCCGAATTCATGGTCACGGAGTAGTCCGTGCCGTAGGACAAATTCACTGCGGCCTCAAGATCAGAGAAGGAAGTCGCAACGTAGACATCCGTCTCCTCGAAGATCTTGAAGCTGAAAGAGAAAGTTTTGAGGCCTGCGCCAGTGTAAGGCCCAGCGAGGCGCTTGACGTAGTCAATCATGAGAACGGCTCCAATTGGAGCCATTCTGGATGACGAAAGTCGCGGAGTGCGCAGGGCTACTCAGGAGCATTCGCCACGCGAGGCATGCGCTTTGGCACAATCTCTGTCGGAGCCCACCAGTACTCCTGCCCGGTGTGCTTCGGGCCCCACGATTCGATGCGCGCGAGGTAGCCAGGAGACGATGCTTCCATCATGTCGTTGTAGACCGCGCGGTCGATGATGCCCTTCAGATACCAGAGGTTCACAAACGGCATATGCGAACGCGCGAAGCGCAGCGCCTTCGCATCAGACTTGGTTTGCCGGTTGTAGAGGCCATTGGCCAGACTGCCGCGCCAGTCGTTGTAGTAACTCTTGCCCACGTCCCATGCATCGAGCACAGTGCCCGTCACGGGGCCCATGAATTTGAGCCAGTTTGGCGAGCCGTAGGTGTTCTCCCCGTCCATGCCGGCAACGATGAGATCAGCCAGGAAGCCCGCACCGCCGCCAACAGACATTGCCTGCATCCAGTAGTCCGCAGAAGTTGGATCTTGCAAATCCCGGCCGGAAGCCAGCGCGCGAAGCTGAACGGAGATTGCCCCGGCCATCGTCGTTGTTGTGAAGATCAGAGCTGCGTACTTTGCGCGGGAGACGCTGCCTTCTGTCTGAGCGATGTCAGACATGCGCTCAAGGTGCCGCCGCATGAAGCCAATAGGAAAGGACTTGAAGAGGAGCAGGCCTCTCACGGCTTCGCCGGCAAAGGTGCCTCTCGGCCCAGCGATATTGCTGAGCGCCCGTGTGCCCAGATCAGGAGCAAGGGAAGCAAGGCCCGATTCCTCTCTCAGCACGGCCAGGTAAGACGTGACCGCATGCTCCATATCGCGAGCCGTTGGAGCTCCATTCGGGACGAGCTTGACGAGCCGCTGCTTATCCGTGCTGAGCGCGTCTATATCCACATTGCGAATGTCCTCTCGCGTCAGGAAACCTGCGCCGCGAATCTTGTAGGGCTTCGCCTCCTGCCAGAGAATCCAGTCCATCTCATTGACGCCGCAGCGTTCAAAAACGCGCCGCTGATACGGCGTCAGATTGCTCCAGTCTGTCTTGACGAGCCAGGACATCATGCCCATGTAGTTAATCATCTCTGCCCGGCGCACGCCATTCGTGAAGGCATCAAGGAGCGAATATTTCATCGTCGCGGACGCGAGCTTGCCCGTCCATCCGCTGCCGACATTCTGAAGCCCCCAGCGCGAGCAGGCCGATGAGAGCGCATCGGCCATGATGCCGCCGCGGACGGCAAGGTCACGCGCCTCGGAGCCCCAAGCCGCAATGAGATTCCTTGTCGCCGTCCAAGCAGGGATGCCCATCAGGCGAGCCGTCAAATAGTAGGTCGGAATGTCGGAGACAGAAGAAAGGAAGGTTGATCCGAGCTTGGTAGCCACCTCGAGATTGCGCATACCGCCGGAGATGTCGGCCAGCGCCGCCCGGGAGGCGTCAACAGAGGCCGCACTGCCATTGAGCACGCTCCATTCGGCATCAATGTAGTGCTCGCTCAGGCCGGCTTTCATGGTCTGGACAATGCCCGGCCGCCCCTGCATCTTCGCATTGATCTGATCCGCCTCAGCCTTGGCCATGCGCTTCATTGCCGCGTAGGTTGCATTAGGGTTCGGGCCCAGTGACCTCATGAGCTCAGCATCCTTGGCAGAGCGCCTGAGCGAACCTCTCATCAGATCAAAGACCGTGCCTTGCCCAAAGGTTCGTTGATACTGAAGCCAGCTGCTCGCGTCCTTGAAATGGAGCCCTCGGTGCAAGTCGCCTCGGTTCGCACGGGATGCCGACGGCCCGGCCACAGTCGAAACCTCGAAGTCACTATTTGCGCCGTCTGAGCAAATCGTGTCAAAGGCACGCCCCAGCATCTCGATGAAGTCCTGATCCGACATGGGATCACCATTCAGATCAATGTACTTTGAGCGGTCAATCAGAGGCTCTATGAATTGCACCCAGGCCGCGCGGTTCGCGTCGTAGGATGATGGTGCATCTCGTATCCAGCGCTCAACGTCATTTGCGAAGCGCCTGAGCTTGCCTTGACCGGCCAGAACCTCAACCGCATGAGACATCAGCCTCGTGTCGTGAGTCTGCGGTATGTAATGGTCAAGCTTGACGATGTTGCCGCCCTCAGCGTTATAGCGGTCAATGCCGGCATCGTCCTGCCGTTTCCATTCGGCAGCAACGTACTTTGCAATCTGACTGCCTGAATCTTCTCCGAAGACCTCTTTTGTCACGGCCTCCTCGAAATTCAGATCCGTGAAGAGCCCGGTGATGCCTTTCTGTTTGCCGTCAATCGCAACGAGAAAGTCATTGTCTGCCTCAGACTGAGCGCCGATCACGCGACGGTCAATCTCACTGAGCACCTGCCCGGCCGCAGAGTATCCGTGATAGCCGCGCTTGCGCTGAAAGGCCAGCGAACGTTCGACATTCGCCTGAGCGAGCACGGACAAGTAAGCACGCTGTCGGATCTTCTTTGCCTCAGCCTTGAGCGTCTCCTGATAGAGCTTCGTCGCAGCGTCAACACGCTGCTGATGCGACATCCCCCGCCATGCGTCTGGATCAGCCGCCCGAGCGCGGAGCATGCCCGCCCGGATGCCGGCCAGAATCTCATGCCCCTCACTCGGCGTGATTTCGCGCCCCAGCGCGAGAGACGTGCGCTGAAGGCACTCTTTGCGCATCTGAATTTGCTGGACGTTCGCCATCATCAGACTCCATTGTTGACCAGTGCGCAGATCTCAGCGACAGGCAACGCCTTGTCCGCCATGTCCTCGACCTGCTTGGCGTGTTCTTCTTCCCGAGCCAGGAGCTCAGCAGCGGTGATCGTCGTCCCTTGGTCATCGAGCTGGACGCGCATGTCCGGGTTGTCCTGCAATACCATCTGCACCCGCGCGCGCTCTCCCGTCATCTCCGCATCGCTAGAGGCAAAGAGGTCAAGCGACTCCTGCACAATCTTGGCCTCGCGAGCCTCCTCGACCTTCTCGACCACACGCGCCGCTTCGTCCGCAGTGGCGATCGGCTCGCCCAGCTCGTCCATGAATGAAGCCTGCTGCGGAGTCGCCTCAGGCTCATTGAAGAGGCCAAGCGAATCCTGCGGAGCGGGTTCATCGCCACCAAACAGATCGGGAGAGGCATCCTGCGCAGCGGCATTCTGCTCAGGAACAGTAGCGCCGGTGTTGACAGGCGCATCGGGTTCGCTGATACTGTTCTCAGATGAAGGCTGTTGTGGCCCAGTCAAGCCTCGGGTGCGCGGTTCGGCAGACGTGCCGGACTGTAGGCGACTAGTATGGTTCTTGTCCCACAGCAGCCTTCTGTCTTTCAAATAGCGATCTTTAGCTACAGCGGCCACGCTCCCCACACGATATATGCCCGAAACCTCTTGAAATTCGTTGTAGAGAATTCCTTTTCTCAAAACGCCATTCTCGTTGAGTGTTATCGGGCGCACCAGAACGATCTGCCCTTCCTTCACACCCGCGTAAATCTGAGTGTAGTTGCGAGCAATATCTACAATCGCCTGAGAAACTGTTTCGTATCCAGCTTTCTCAAGGTCAGCCAGATGTCGCTCCAAATGACCGTTGTTAAGCGTTTCCTCTTGCAGACGAACTGGCAGGGGCTTCACGCCAGCGATGCCTTCTGGCAAAACGGTCAAATTCGGGTCGCCATTGATGCCTAAGACACGATGAACTTTCCCGTCCGGAGTGCGTGCAACCTCGATAAGTTCCATTCGCGGAACCGGCTCAATCGGCACACCCGTGAAGGTTTCTGTCGCAGCGTGCGCGAGCTCCGGCCCCGACTTGATCTGCTCAGTCCTGTCGGCCTTGGCAACTCCTGAGAGCGTGCTCATATCCTTGAAGGCGCGCTCGTTGACCTCCACACCCGTGATCCGGCCGAACTCGCGAGCCATGTCCACGCGCGTGAGTTCGGGCGGAGGTCCGAACATGCCCTCACCCTGAGCAATGCTGTCAAGGTTCGCCCGTGCGAATTCCGTGAGCTGAGTGAAGGCGTCCACGATGCCGCGCACGCCGCCTTTCTCGCGTTCGTTCTTTGCGAGGAAGTCAAGGAACAGCTGCGCCTCAGCGGAGCGATCCAGCGATGACTGCGCAGCCAGCTCAGCGAGATTCACCTTCTGGCCGGATGCGCGCATGCTCTGGAACTCATTGAGCACCTCAGCAATGGCCGGCCGGAAATCTGCTGCGCCGCCGCCCTCAAGCGAGAGCACGCGCGGAGCCAGCGTCCTCAGCGCCCTCAAGAGCTGAGCCACGCCAGGCGTCGCGTTCGAGCTGTCAAGCAGGGACGTGAGGCCGGGAGCTTTATAGGCCGCCTGGAAGATAGCTCGATCCAAGCGCTGCGCAGCGGCATCAGTCGGCACACCGTTGACAATCAGCTGCCCGCGCTCAGCTTCTGGAAGCAGCGCGACAAACTGCCGAATGCTTTCCGGAGAAACATTGCCGTCCTCAGTGAAGGCCAGCTGAGAGAGGTCAATGCGTGTGCTGTCCTGAATGGCCGTCTCAAGGTAATTGAGCTCGGCCGTCGTGCGCTGATTCGAGCGGTCTCCAATGTCGGCCGGCAGATCACTCTCGCGCACCAGGCGCACGAGGATCGGCTTGCTCATGCTGCGGATCACGTCAGGCGAGATGCCGTGCGCCGGGTCGGCCTCGAACTCCGCCCGGTAGCGGTCAGCCGTGCCGCGCACATAGGCCTCGCCCAGAGCGGTCACGCGCCCGTTGCCGGCAATCGCTTTCGGGACGAGCTCATCAGTCTGAGCGCCGTAGAGCAGGTTCGGCGTGCCGTCAATGGCATTCGACGTGAGCACCGTGTCCGCATCGACCACGGCATATTGCACCTGATAGCGTTCACCCTTGGCGTCAACCATGACCGAGAGCCGCCCGCGCTGAGCTTCCGGAATTGAGCTTGAATCCGTGACGACGGGAGCGCCCTCACTGAGCAGATGCGAAGTCGCGACGCGGAGATAGTCCGGATCGGCCGCAATGGCGTTCATCTGACTGACAGATTCTTTGGAAGATCTGTCACGGTTCTGGATGACTGCGCCCTCAGAGGCTGCGAGCTTGGAAAGCCGCTCAAGCGATGCCTTTCGAATCGCCTCAATCTTCTCTGGATCCACCGCCTCAGGCGAAACCTTCACCGGCTTTTTCTCGCGAATCTGCCGGTCAGCCGTTGACTGAGCTTTCCGCGCGCGCTCTACCGCAGCGCCGTTCGTCTGATCCACCGGGAGATTCGCAGTGTTGGCCGTCTCCTGCGCCCGGATGCGCGCCGCGTCCTCGACCTCCACATCCTTGACCTGCGGCCCATTGCCGCCGTTAGTGACGTAGGTTGCAGGCTCACTTGTCGCAGGAGCAGATTCACCGGCCGCGACAGTCTCCGCTGACGCAGAAGCACCGCCCGGCCTGCGCAGCGCGGGAACCGTACCGGCAGCGCCGCCCAGCACCACGCCCAGCGCGAGATTCAGCGGATCAGTTGGATCGTACTGCTCAGCCGCTTTCGAGTAATCTGCCTGCCGGAGAATCGTCTGAATTGTGGCCTGCTCATTGACGTTGGAGAATCCGCCAAGCGCTGCGCCCGTACCCGCGCCGGTTGCGAGTCTGACACCCGTTCTCGTCGAATTCGCAACGAATGCACCCGGAACAGCCGCCCAGAAAGCGTTAGAGATGCCCGAGAAGACGCCTGCCTTTTGCGCGGTTGACTTGTCTACGCCCTCCTCAAGCAGGTGCTGCGTCTCACCCACGCCGAATGTCGTTCCCACTAAGACCGCAGTCGTTGCGACATTGCCCCAGCCCGGAAAGAGGCTTCCCACCGTCTGCGCGAGTCCGTATTTAGTGAGGCCGTTCGTCAGGCCATGAACAATCTGCGCTGCTTTCGAGCTTCTGAAGGGATCAGGCGAATACTCATCCCGTGCATAGCGCCTGTCACGCTCAGCCTGAGCCTCGAGGCGCGCCCGGTAGTCCTCATCCAGCAGCGGCAATCCTGAGACTGCATACTCGAACGCCGAGCGCATCTCATACGCTCCGGACATGAAGCCCTGCCCAACGGCAGAGAACACGTCCGACGAGAAGACCGGCCGCCCGTCATTCTCCTGAGCCTGAGCCGTCTGAGCATCAGTCTGCGCAGGGGACTCTCCCTCTGGCGGCTGAGGAGGAACTATCTTTGCCGGGGCTTCCGGCGTCGGCTGATAGCCGTATTCACGCTGAAAGATCATTCGCCCCACACCTTGATTTCAAAGGGCTGCTTGTTCTTGTAGAACAGGATTGAATCGCCCCATATGACGTTGAAAGTGTTCTCAGCACCATTCACGGCCGGAACAAGCGTTGCCGTTGCGAGATGCTTATCAAGTTCCGGCCCAGTGAGCGGATCACCCATCGCCGTGTAGGCAACCGGCGTCGGTATGTCGTGCATGCTCGTTCGCATGCGCTTGACGGCCGTCTCAGCATCGGAGAGATCCAGGCCGCCCTTGAGCGCAATCTTCCTGCCCTGATACTCGTAGATATCGCCGACGACGAGCTGCAATGCCCTCGCTATATGAGTGGTGCTCCCCACTGCGCCGTCTTTGCGTGCCAGCCCGGCAGCCACTTTCGTCACTGAATCGATGATTGCATCTCGAACCTGAGGCGCGTCATACAGACCATTGAGATCTTTCGGTACGTAGTAGCTCACACCGAGCTGCGGAGAAGTAATCATTGCCATCGCCGAATCCTTCTCGGCAATCGCCTGCTTCCCGGTCAGGTAAAGCTCAGGCACATCCGCCTGAGTGGGTGTGTTTGAATCCTTATCCGCAGGTTTCTTGTCTTCAGCCGGATTCTCGATAGACAGGAGAAAGACGTTGCGCCAATCGTCGCCCAGCTGAGCGCCGAGCGTGCTTTCACCATCCGGCCCGACTGAAGCAGCCAGCCGCCTGAGCATCGTCACCTGCTGCGCCGGAGGCAGTCCCTCGAGCATCGTCTTGAGTTCAGACACCTCACTCTTGCGCAGGAGCACTGGAGCCACGCCGTAGTCGTTCGCAATTGTGCCCATCTCTCGCGCACGCGCGCCCAGCTCATCAAAGGCCGCCGGTTTTGTCCAGTCAGTGATTGGCGCGAGCTGATATTTCTGATCCTGAATGGCCGTGCCCAGAGGATCTTTCCTGCGCTCTGCCTTGACCTCATCCCTGGCTTTCTTCGCGGCCTCGTAGCCCTTGGCCTCTTCTGCGTAGGAAGCTGACCCCCAAACAGGTTTCAGATTCTCGACAGCGGCATCCATGTCCGCATCTGACAGGCTGCGGAAGGAGAAGATGCTTTCGGCAGCCTTTCGTTTTATCTCGTAGTCTGAGAAGAGCTCTTCGCCGCGCTTGTCGCCATAGGTAGCAATAAAGGCATCTCGCGAAATCGGATTCGGATCAGTACCCTCCTGCTCCGTCAGTGCGAGCGAGTTTTCCATCTCGCGCTTGAGGTTGCCCTGCCGCTCGGCAGTCTCTCTCGCGACGAAAGCCCCGGCCATGGACATGATCTCAAGCTTGCGAGGCGTAGAGAGGCCATCAACGAGCGGGATGCCGGTTGAAGTTTTCGGATTGACGCGCCCTTTACCGACAAGGCCAGGAGCCTGCTGCGCCACCTGATAGGCGAGCTGCCGCTTGCTTGACGCCCAGAGCGAATTGTCTACAGCATCCCAAGCCTTGGCGCTCATATGCTCACGCTCGTCACGGCTCGCAGCGAACGCCCCGACCGGATCATCGTTCGCCCACTGCTGAAAGCGCTGCGCCATGAAGGCGTCATAGAGCTGAGCCACTCCCTGCCGCCGCGTGTCCTCATCGTAGCCTGCAATCTGCGCCTGATAGTCATGCTCCTGCACAATGGAAAGCCACGTCTTGGCAAGGTAGTCCTTGTCTGAGTAGTGCTGCGCCGCGTCATCCATCAGCGCCTTCTGCCGGGACTGAGATGAGGTCAGGTGCCACTGATCTGTCTGCGCCTGATTCCACCGCATCATCTGCCCGCGCGCAGTCTGAAAGCGATCCTGGATGCGGCTTTCGACCGCCGCCCGGACATCAGGCGTGAGCTTGTCAAGGATGCCCTGCGCACCCTTCTGAATCCACTCGACTGTCGGCGTGAAGGCGTCTACAGCATTCTTCTCGCGCTGAGCCATGTAGCCCGTCTCAGGCGCATAGAGCGCATTCTGGACAACCTGCATGAATTTCGTCTCAGCCTCATCGCTTTCGGCCTTGACGCTGCGCGCGTGCTCAGTCTCGAGAATCTTGCCCACAGCCTGAGCACCGTAGGCCAGCGGCCGGATTGCCGCCTGGAAGGTTGACTCATAGTCCACTGTCGGACGCGGAGCATCTATCACCATCCGCCCAGTGCGCCCGCTGTCAGGCACCTGAGGAATGCCGCCCTGGAAAGTCGGAACCATCGGCATGCTGATCTTTCCTCCTTACATCCGGCCGTAGCGTGATGCGCCGGCAAAGTTGCCCCAGCCCGTATCCCCGAAGCCGTAGCCGTACTGCTTCGCCCCGGCATAGTTCGTCCACTTGCCGCCCGCTGAGAAGTTCTTGTCAGTGCTGAGCGGATTTGAGCTCAGCCCCTGATAGACGCCGAGCGCCGCCTGCATGTAGTTCGCCGCGGAGTACTGCGAAGCCCCCATGAGCGTCGCGCCGGCCGTGAGCCACGCACTCTGCTTTGAGGCTTCAGCCATGAGCGCCTGTCCCTCGAAGCCAGCAGCCTGCATTCGGTAGCTCCAGGCGTTATTGAGCGCATTCGACTTGATCTGATTGACATCGATCTCTTTGACAATGTCGGTCGAAGCCTGGAGCTCAGCAGCGGAACCCTCACCCACGGCAATGCCGTTCGCAGCCAGCGCCGCCCGCTGAGAGCCCTTGACGCGCCCGGCCGCCATCGTCGTTTTCTGAATGTCTTTCTCGCTTGCCCGCAGCGTTGCCTCGTATTGGCGCATCATCGTCTGCGCATTGATGCGCGCGATGTTCGCTTGCGACTGAGTAATGGCGTTTTTGGTCTTTTGCAGGCCGAAGGAGCCGAACGCGCTGATGGTGTTCGCCACACCGCTCGCGATCAGTCCGCCCCAGCTCGCGCCGAAAGAAGTTGATGCTGATGAAGCAGCCATAGAAAAGCCTCCGAATCAGCTCATTGTCTGAGACGGAGGCTGCGGAATGCGCAGGGGTGCTGAAGCGGTCAGACCATCTCAACCTGCGCCGTCATCGAGATTACCCGCAGCATCAGAGGATCATCCTGCCGGATGCACACCTGCCCGCCCGCGCCCCACTGCGGGAAGACCGCGAAGCCGAACTCGTCCGTAATCGGAGAAGGCGGAGATCCGGCAAACTCAGTGCTGCGCGCCGGGTAGGCCGCAAGCTGATCTGTCGAAGGGCCAGCCTTCAGCCCGGAAGAATCCACCACACGGAAGAAGACTTTTCGGACGTTCTTCTGATGCCCGGAGCCGTAGGAGCCGTCCTGAAGCGCGACAGCCACCGGAAGAGTCTTCAGATCACCCACATAGGGCAGGCCGATATGCACCTTGGAGGCCGGCTGCGCGAGCGTGATCTTGCCCCCAGTGACCACCTGTTTCGGTTCAACTGAGCCGTCAGCAAGGATGCAGACCTCTCTGCCCTCAAGCCACGTGAGCCCGCTGATCTCGGTTTTCGGCTCGCCCGAGTAAGTGCCCGAGCAATCCATGAAGATCGAGTCCTCGAGTTTGGTGAACTGCCGCTCATGCATGCGCTCGACAAAGCGCTTCTCGACGCCGTTGATGGTGCGCCGGATGACGCAGTAAAGAATGTCCTCGTCACCCTCAGCTACAACTGCGCAGGACTCAAAGACGCCGTCAGTCGTGATCCGGGAGAAAGCGCCCACCTGCTGCTCAGGAACGTAAGTCAAGGCCAGCAAGTCGCCCGACGAGCTCACAGCCCACACAATCGGCCACGGAGCTTTCGAGTAGGCCAGATCCTTGATGGTGAGATTGTCAAAAAGGTGCGGACACCTCAGGCACACATCTGCCGTGATGAAGCCGCCCGCCTCATAGTTGTAGCCCAGCTCGCGAAGATGACCGCCGCGCTCAGCCGCATAGAGCATCTGAGAATTGATGACCAGAGGCTGCACACCATTCGCGCCCACGTAGGACTGCGGACGCACCGACATTGAGGACGGTGTGATTGCATCTGAGTTCAGCGGAGACACGCGCCACTCCGCCGCGCCGGTCAGGAGAATCAGCTGCTGGAGCGGGACGATATGCCGGATGCGGTTCGCCTCACGCGCCGCAACACGCACGGAAATCCTGTCATCATCCTGCACCGGAAGGCTGTAGCTCATATCCGACTCAGTGCCCGACTTTGTCGCCCAGAGATTGCTTGGACGCTGATAGGTGCCGCCAAACCACCGCCGCTGCTCGAAGTACGAGACCGCGCCCGGATAGTCGCCCGCAGAGCCCACATGAGCCGTCGCACTCGAGCCCGAGCCGCCAGTGCCCTGCGGATCAATCACCACCGTCGGAGACGAGTACCCGCTGCCCGGCTTCACTACCCGAATCGAAGTGATCCGGCCATTGCTGACCACTGGAGCCAGCTCAGCGCCGGAACCGGTCGAATCGCGGACGTAGACATTGACGCCATAATTGTCCACGGCCAGCGTGTATTCATAGCGCAGAGCTTCGTTGTATCTGTTATGAGGAATGTTCTGATTGAGATAAACGCGAACAACAGGCTGAGAATAATTTGAGCCAGCCGCAGTGACTCGAACACCTTTGAGCGTAATTACCGTGGTCGAATAGTAATAAACCGTGTCGCCATCACTTTCAGAAACAGTCTCTGTATAGCGGTCATTACTCACTTCAAAATCGAGCTCATATCCTGCCCCGCTGCCGCCCCCGCTAATATCAACCAGTTCAATGAATTCCTTCGCAGATTCTTTCAATGAATTTGCCGACGGATAATCAGGATATACAAACCGTGATTTCGATCTTTTTCCCCAATATGGTTCACTTAGTGCAAAAATAGTCGGTTCTTTGCTATATGGCAGTTTCTTGAAAGTCTCGAGCGGCATGCCAACATATGCCACAGCCCCCGCCGATGCGAGCGTGCCTTTTGACACGTACTGACCAGTCTTCACACCTTTGGGCGCATAGGTGTACCCGCTGCCCTGATTGTTGACCGTCACGCTCGTGATGCCCCGTTGCTGATTGAAGGGGTCGTCGTAAATCGGAGGAGTGATGGAGCTGTCGGCCGTGATGTTCTCATCAATGATGCTCGTGCTCGTTGTTTCTCCGATGTACGCCCAGAGGCCGCCCACATCGCGATAGACGCGGTACCGGCCAGCGCCGCTCACTGCGTTCCAAGAGATGGTGTTGTAGGAGCCGTCCCCGTAGGGGTTGCAGTTGATGCTCGTCGCAGGCGAGACTGCGCTTTCCTGACTGCCATCCTCAGTGAGCGCCGTGACCGCGTACTTTCGCACGTAGTCAGTGGGGTTCGAGACTGACTCATTGATATGCTGAGACACACTCGGAGCGCCGGGAGCCGCGAGCTTGCTGCCGAAGGTGACCTCGACAAAGCGCCAGTCGGAAGCCCCGTAGCGCCGGAGTTCCATCGGCGGATAGGACGGATGCACCAAAGTCAGAATGTCGGCCGACTGGACGTAGTGAAGGTCAAAGACATCTGCGCCGTCATAGATGCTCGAGATCTCGTAGGCAGAGCTTCCATTCATGAGCGTCTGTCCCTGAGTGTGGAAGCGCACGTAGTGGTGCCCGAATTCGAGCACCATCGTCTGATCTGTAGAGAACGTGAAGGAGATGAGCTTTGGAGCGTATCCCGTCTCTTTTGCCTGATTCACGTAGACAAAGCCAGGCCGGAAGCACACAGGCCCCTGCGGTTCGACCAGGAAGTTGGTGCACTCAGCGAGCCCCGTCTGATACTTGCCGTCATCGATTCGGGCATACATGGAAGGAGAGACGATGCCGCCATTGAAGGCTCGCATGTAGTTTCGGATGGTTGCCATCAGACGATCCTCGCACGGAGATGAGGAGCGAGGCGTTCGCGCCGCCGGCCGCGATGCCGCGCATTGAAGGCGTCAGCGGTCTTGGCCAGCGAGAGCGCCTGTTGATAGAGAGCAAGCAGGTTACGGGATTCATTCGAAGAAGCATCGGCCTGCTTCAGCGGCCCCACCAGCATGGAGGCCAGGAGCGGCACCAGCGCATTGATGAAGTACGTCGGATAGATGGACGGATTGTCATTGAGCGCAACGAAGGAGAGCACTGGAGACTCTTCATTGCAGAGGATCAGGCGCGAGGCATTGCTTGGATCCATCTCGAGCTCGTAGTCGATTGTCCTGCGCTCCCTGAAGTGAACGGCTTCGAGCTTGATGATGCGCACGCAGTTGCTCGGAACGCTGAAGCCGAACTTCCATGAGTAGGTTTCCTCATCGAGAGACGAGAGCGCAGCGAGCCGCTGCCGCCGCGTGAGGAAAGACCAGTCGGCCTCTTCCATAAGCTGCCTGAGCGCAATAGGGTAGAAGCGAGCGCAGTGCCCAGCCTGAGGCGAGCCGTCTGGCGAATCGATTGCCGTGACGGTTGCCGAGTCGCCCAGCGTGCTGAGCGCGAGGTTACAAATGTCTGCTTTCGTAGCCATATACAAAAATGGCGGACGGAGTCGCCCCCGCCCGCCGCCCCACTTAGGAGGAGAGAAAGGTCAGTCCGTCGTCGCGATGAACTCGATGCCCTCTTTGGGCACGATGAAGCGAGCGTCGAACACATCGGAGAGGTAGCAGGTCACAGCACCAGCCGTGAGCGCGGTCGTTGAAGCCGCGCCCTTGAGACGCAGGTAGCGCTTGTGCTTAATCGGCAGATGGAGCGCAACGCCGGCATTGAGCTCATCAGCCGTGAGCGCGCCCGTGACCAGCGCAGTGGAGAAGTTGGCCGCAGCCTCATCGGACTGCTCAAGAGTGAGCGTGAGCGTTCCCGTACCGGTGCACTCAGTCGTCGCCTTGATGACGACGTAGAGCTCATGGTCATTGAGCCCCGTCGTCGGAGCCTTCTGGCCGAAGTCGATTGCCGAGGACGTGAAGGCCGCAGTCGCCGCCTGATCCTCACAGAAAACGAGCTTGACATCCATCATGATGAGATCTCCTTTAGGCGAGGACGTTCATGTTGTTCGGGATGATGTCCGTGCCCACCTTGTGAACCGGAACGCCCGCAAAGGTCAGCACCTTTCGGCCGGCCACCTCATCCATGTTCAGAAGCACGTTGTCCTTGTTCACAATCTGACGGCGAAGAACGGAGCGCGCCGCGTCATTCATGTAGAAGGCCACGCGGCCGGTCTGATCATCCGGGAGCATCTCAATGGCCTGAGTCATGAGGTCAATGAGGTTCGCAGCGCCGCCGCCCTTGTTGTTCTGGATCGAGTACTTGGCCGTGTCGATGTTCGCGATGCGGACAATCTTTTCCGGGTCGTAAAGCGCGACGCCAAGATCCCAGGCGAACTCAGTGATGAGCGCGAGGAAGCGCTTGCCGTTCGCGTCGAAGGCGTAGTGCTCGCCCATGTTCTCAACGCGCAGGCCAGCCTGAGAGCCGTTCTGCGGGTAGAAGCAGAAGCAGGCTTCAGCATCCCAATTGACGAGCCAAATGTCCGTCTGCTTTGCCGCAGTCGTGCCGCCGCCATTGATGATGCGATCAGCAAAAGCTTCATTCGCCGGTGTGACGATGGAGCCGAGGCCGTCCACGCCGCGCGGATCAGCCGCTGCGGAGCCGTAGAACATGGTCTTGACGACCTTTCGGGCAAGGCCGCGCATGAAGCCCTGATCCTTTCGGAAGCGCCAGGCATCGCGCTCAGCTGCCGGGCGCGTGTTGTAGAGATCACGGTCAACCTCTGAACGGGTGCGCATCATGCCGGCACGGTAGCGCACGTCAGAGCCGTGCACCTTTTCCGTATCCCATCCCTCATTGAAGGCGCGCAGCTGACCTTCAGGATAGGTCGTGATGATCTTGCCGCGGTCTCCGAAACCATCGTTGCCGGCCTGGATGACCGCCTGATCGAAGATCGGCGTGTAGTCGCGGATGGTATGCATCAGCGAGCGAATCGGCTTGTCGTTCGTCAGGCTTTCAAAGTCAGCGAGCGTCACCGGGTTGTTGTCAGTGATGATGTCAGCCATATCTAGCCTCAGTTTCTCTTAGCGTCGTTGTAGAAGTCCGTCGGGGTGTAAGGCGTCTGCGCCGGACTGCCCGTCGGTATCTTCGCTTCGCCGAATTTCGCACCGGCACGGGCGATGAGCTTGAGCGCTCCCGGATGGTTGCCCATCGGGGAATTGATGAACTCCGCAACGTCCGGGTCAATCGACCCGTCTGCCGCGCGGCCGAAGTTGGAGATCACTCGCCAAACGTTCGCCTGCGTAGCCTGGTAGTTCGAGCCGCCGATTTCGGCGTCGTTCTTTGAACGCTCAGCCCACTCCCTGCTCACGCGCTGGATGTTCTCAACTGCTCTTGCCTGCATTGCCGGCGCGACCCTGTCAATCAGGGACTGCGCCTGCTCCTGCGAAAGATTCAGCTCCTTAGCCACGCCCTTGAACTCATCCATCACCGGGCCAGCGAGCTCAATTCCTTCCGGTGCATTGAAGTCGCCGTACTCTTCCGGAGCGCCCTCAGTCTTCCCAGGTTCGGGCGCTTTCTTCTGGCTGTCGTCTTTATCGTCCTTGGATTCCCCGTCCTGAGCTCCGCCCATCAGCGTCTGCCCGCCGGTCAGATCCTGCTGTCCGGCAAGAGTCTGAGCAACGGCAGGCTGCTGAGCGTTCTGAGCATCGGACTGCCCGGCAGTGGCTTGTGTGGTGCCGGGTGCCTGCTGCGCGTCGTTTGGAGTTTGAGCGCCTTCGCCAGGCAGATTCGTTTCGTCACTCATAGGATTCGTCTTTCATGAGTCTGAAATAGTCAAGAGACACCGCGCGCAGGCGCTCAGCGAGCTGGATGCCCACTGAGCGCCGCCCCTCGGAGTAGGCCATCGTGAGAGCGTTCGGGCTGAATGACGCAGAATTGACGCCAGATGAATCCAAGACCCACTGAAGCGCCATCCTGCCCTCACGCGTAGCCATCACGGAGCGGAGCGCCAGATCCATCCGGCTCTTCGCCCGCTTGTCTTTCTCATCGTCTGCCTTGTCAGCAATGGGGTTGCGGTCTCTCATGCGGTCAATCGTCTCACACGAAAATTGCGGAGTGCGCAGGGCTACAGCGCCCCCTGCTGAGCAAGCTCCTGCATGCCTTGGACGGCCTGCCCGCCGACGGTTGAACCGTCTGCCGGGACGCGCCCAAGCTTGGACACGGCATCAGCGGCCTGCTGCATCTGCTCAGCCTGCTGAGCCTGCTGCTGAGCCTGCTGCTGCGCCTCAATCTTTTGCTGCGCCTGCTCAGTGGGCACGACCACAGAGGGAGCAACAGAGAGGTAATCGGCGTACTCGTCAACGATGCGCAAGCTGTCGATTTTCGCGAGCACATTCGGATCAAACTGCGCGACCTGCCCGATGCGCTGCAGGAACTGATCGAGGGAGTTCGCACGAATCGCACGCTGAGAGCGCGCGAGCATGGACGTGTACTCAATTGAGAGTTCGACGCCCGCAAGCTCAGGCGGAGCCGGAGGCAGCTGCCCCGCGCGGTAGAGGATCGAGAAGGTGCGCTCAATGAGCGGCTTCAAGACCTCGTTGTTCAGGCGCGAGAGCACGGGACCGAGCATCATGAGCTTTTCCTCGTGACGCTCAGCAACCTCAGTGGCCGTCATCTTGCCCATCTGCTGCCCGGAGAGCATGAGGAACATGTCTACGCTGAAGGCCTGATTGATGCGCTGCTGCACCTCAGCAATGTCCTGCCGGAGCGCGTTTATGTCCATCTGGACTTGCCAGGCGGACTGCACAGCGTCCTTCTGCGCAGGAGCGTCAAGGTAGATTCTGCCGCCCGGCTCGAAGTCATCCTCGTTGTCGCGCGCCGCAGTGGGCATGATGAGCGGAGGATTGACGATGTAGTCGATGGAGTTTCCCTTCTGCTTCTGCTCATGCTGAAGCTGCCGCACGTCGCCGAGCGCGACCATGCCGGGAGATTCCTCTGAGTACACGTCCGAGGCCGATGCGCCCCAGCGCCCCACCACGCACGGGAACTCGTTGAAGCCTGACTCCTCAAGGATGCCGTCTTTCGTGCCGTCCGAGTCAATCTGGATGATGACGCTGCGCCACGGCATGTTGCGGGAATCGCGCTTGCCGTACTGCCGGTCAAAGCGCGGCTCAATGGCATGGATCAGCTTGTACTCATGGTCAACCTGCCCGGCATCGAAGTTGCGGAGCACGTCGGCCGAGAGCTTTGAGCGCCCGAAGCGCGCTACCAGCTGAGCCGCCGTCATGATGAAGCGCCGGTAGAGTGTGTCAGGCACGCCTCTGTCATCCACGCCAATGGCGTACTCGCCCACGGAGAGCGGGTAGCAGTGGAAGACCTCTCTGTCATCCTCTGCGATGACCATAGCCATCACGCCGTAGGTGCCCACATCGCGCCAGCCCTGATGCAGCGCCTGATAGGTGTTCGTCCGGGTGAAGGCCATCTCCATGATGCGCTGCACCTGATCGAGCCATACCTTGACGGCCTGCGCCTCATCCAAATTCGGCGTGCCGGTTGTGAGCGCGAACCACTGACTTGACGGATCAGTCATGCCGCTCATGAGGCCGGCCGCGAGGATGTTTGCCGCCCGGACGGCAGAGCTGTCCACGATGCGGTTCCACCTGGAGCGCGACTCATTGCGGTTTTTGCCGATGAGGAAGCGGCCGCGACTCGGGGTGATGTGCTCAGAGATCTCGAGCCACTGCGTCATGTACGGCTCGCGCTCCTTTTTGAGCGTGCCCCAGCGCGTCAGGATGCGCTGCCTGAGCTTGAGATCTTCAGACATGCATCACCCCAGTGCGCCGCCCGCGCCGAGAGCGAGGTTGTTGTTGTTCACGCCGCCCGCGCCGGTGAGCAGGGTTGACCCTGCGCTCATGCCGGCATTAGCCGCATCAGCGAGGATGGAGCTCACGTCTGCGGAGTTCGAGTCCTGCCTGCGCTGAGCCTGCCGGGAGCGCTCAGCCTCAGCCTGCGCCTGCCTTTCGGCCTGCTGCGTAGCCGCTTTCTGAGCTTTGGCCTGTTTGTTGCTCGTGTAGATGGAAGTTGCGGCACCAGCCGCAGCAATGGCCGCGCCCGCGATCAGACCGCCTGTCACTCCGCCGCTCATGGTTTTCTCCTAGTCAAGAGGTTTTCAAATTCGTCAGTGAACTCTTCCTCTGCCCGCTCGATGCTGTCCGCGTCGGACGCAAAGAGCATGGTGATGAAGGTATCTTCGATAGCCCGGAAGACCTGAGACCGGCCGGCCGCGCCCTTGAGAACCACGTAGCCCTTGAGTTCGCGCGTGTCTTTCCCGGCCTGGACGTAGCAGTGACCTGAGACGATGACCACTGTCGGGATCTTGATGACCGCGCCGGCCAGCACCGTGTCTTTCGGGACGAGGCACGTGCGGACATAGACGCCGGCATGGAAGAAGTTCTCAGTCGGAAACTCGCACGGCTCAAGCTCAGCATCGATGCGCTCGCGGAGCGCCATGACCAGAGCGAGATCATCAGAGGAGCAAGGCGGCAGGGACGCCGCAGGGACGAGCGCTGTCACAGTTTCCTCCAATAGAGCGTGTTCACTGGCTTGGCAATCCGGTCGAAGATCTTGTCTGCCTGAGTGCCGATCTTTGCCCCGAGATACATGCCGTAGGCACCGTCATCTTTTGCGCAGCTGAAGAGCGTTTTGAGAAGGAGCGAGCCTGCGCCCGTGCCCTCTCTGCGATCCTCTCGGAGCCAGATGCTTTCGCAGGTAGCGAGAACCCGGCCGCCGCCGAAATGAGGGAGCACAGTGGTGATGTAGGCCGCGAAGCCGATCAGCTCTTCGCCCTCGAAGAGCCCCACTGGACGCAGGATGCCCTGCGCCTCAAGGAGCTCATACATGCGCCGGTCAGGCGCTGGCGGCAGATCCTCATAGACGATCTCTTCGCCGTAGGCTTTTTCGAGAGCAGGCCATTCCGGCCGGGAGAAGGCCTCACGGCACGTGATGCGCCGGCAGGTGAAGGTTTCGGTACTCATGCCGAGATGGTCTCACCTGCCGAGCGCGGAGTGCGCAGGGGTGCTCAGCGGTAGGGATCCCGGATGCCGTGCCGGCGGCTGCGGGACGGCTGTGGGGACGGCAGATCATCCAAGTACTCGTTGACCTTGACTGCGAAGGTCAGAGCCAGCGCGTCGGCATTGTCTGGCGAAGGGAGTCCGCGATCCTTCATATCCTCCTTTTTCTCAAGCAGGAGCTGATTCGTCGGTGTGTAGTCGTACTCGACTCCCGTGAGGTCAGTGATGAGATCCTCGTCATCCTCGATACAGCCGCCAAGCTCGAGCCACTCGCGCATGCGGCCCCACATCTCAGCGCGGAGATTCTTGTAGCGCTGCCTGTTGGACGCGCCCGAACCGAAATTGACCTCAGTCACGGGATAGCCGTTGTGACGGAGCCAGTCGCAGGGGGAGCCGCCAACGCCGCCCGAGTCAACATGGATCAGGATCTTTCGGACGCCCATGCCCTTGAGCCGGTTGTAGTGCTCAGCGACTTTCGCGCCGAGCTGATGCCCGTCAAGGTTGCGGAAGCGCTGCCGCTTCATTGAGCGCGCATCGAGGCCGAAGCGCGTGACGATGACGGAGGCGTCATCGCCGAAGCGCGCCACATCTACGCCCAGGATTGCCACCATGCGCGTGTAGTCCACGTGAGGGAGCGGCCGGGAAGCCGCCGAGTCAGCAACATCTCGGGGAATGAACTGCATAGCTGAAGCGCTCGGGAAGACGCCGCGCACGCGCACCTTGAAGAAGTCTGAGTCTTCGCCGTAGTCAGCCAGCCACTCGGCAATCTTTTCCTTGTCGGTGCCGGCCGCGTCGCGCCCGTCAACGTGCCGATGCGTCCAGCGGTGCCGGAACTTGTGGAAACACTCGAAGAAGCGCCCAGTGCTGCGGGTAGGGTTGCCGAAGCACAGCCAGAAGATCTGCGTATTCTTGTCGGTCAGCGCGCCCTCAGTAACCTCCCAAATGGGATCAGCGATAGCCGATGCCTCGTCGAAGATGACGAGGATGCGCTTGCCCGCATTGTGCAGGCCTGCAAAGCCCTCTGGCCGCGTCTCAGACCACGGGATAGCATCCACGCGCCAAGTCTGCTCATGCCCCTTTTGCCGGGAGACGAGCGACATCGCGGACATGACGAACCAGTCTTTGAAGATGCAGAGGCCATGCCACTTGGCGAGTTCTGCGAAGGTTTTTGTGCGGAGCTGACTTTCGGTGTTTGCCGTGACTACGCCGCGAGTGTCAGGGTAGGTGCAGAGCGCCCAGAGGATGATCCACGAGACAAGGCAACTCTTGCCCGTGCCATGTCCGGAGGCCGTCGCATCCTGAATGACGTGCTGCCAAGCCTCTCCGCTTTGGAGCCTGTCGCGCATGGAGGTCAGGACTTCAGCTTGCCACTTGTCGGGCCCGGTGAAGTTTGCGAGCGTGCCCTTGCCCCAGGGGAAGGCAATCTGAGCGAACTTCAAAGGATCATTCGTGCACTGCGCCGCGCACCACATGAGCGCCTCAGACTGCCCTTTATTTGTTGTCAGGTCGAAGTCCATTCACGAGCCCCTGAAGGGTTGAAGCCAGTGAGGAAATGGCCGCATCTTTGGAGCCGTCGGGCTTCTCATACCAGCCGAAGTGCTTGTTCAGCATGTCGAGCGCCTTTGCGGCCGCCGCGGCATCGACCATCCGCCAAGCGAGCGCGCCATCTTTGGTAGTTGCCTGCCCGCCGAAGGTTTCTTTTGGGATGAGCTCGGAGTTGACCTTGTAAAAGCGCAGGTTCATCTCGAGCACCTTTTCGGCCGTAAGTTCGATCTTGGCCGCGCGTTTCTCTTTCTGTCTTGCGATTGCGGCCGCGACACAAGTTTTGCCAAGTAACTCCGGGCCGATGCGGTTCGCGGTTTTTGCCGAGTAACCTGCGCGGATTGCTGCCTGAGTCGCATTGAGGTCAACCAGATATTCCTTGACGAATCGCTCCTGCCGAGGCGTCAGTTTTCGTTCACCCATCTTTTTACCTTTTTCCAACCGACGACTGTCACAGCGCGCCGGGAACCGTCTACGAAACTGCGGATTGTCCGCACGGGGATCTCGAGCATGAGAGAGATTTTGCGCCATGAGTAGCCCTCTGAGCGGAGCTGTCTGGCGTGCTCGACATCGGCATCGAGGTACTTTGCGGACACAGCGCTTTCGCCCACTGGCCGGCCAGCGTCACCGACAGAGACCGTCACCATCCTCGCGGAACCACGCCGGGAACTGCCTTTTGACTTTTTTGATCCCATCATCGATAGCTCGCAGTCTGGCGAGCGATCCCTCTGCGTATCCGAGAGCTGTAGCGTGAGCTCGAACAAGTGCCTCTGCTGCGGGCGCGGGAAGAAAGCTTGAGACTCCGAGAGGGCCTCGATCTCTTCCTGCGTCCAAATCGACAACTGGCATGGGGGTTCCTCCTTCATTCATGATCCCTCCCTCCTAAGCTTCGGCAGCCCAGGCTCGGTTCCCAGGTGATATTGATGATGAGATGACCGGGATTTTCAGCTTGAAGCCAGTCCTGTTCTTTGAAGTGGAAAGTGTTGTCGTTGACCTGCATGCCTTCAGCAATGCCGTCAAGAATGGCCTTGCAGTTTGCGAGGAGATTGTCCTCGTCGTGATAGCGAGTGACAGGCGGGATGCAGATGAGCTCGATATTGACTCGACCGCCGCGCCACTTCTTATCGGGGAGCCCACCCTTGACGGTGACCTTTTCGATGCCGACCTTTTGAAGCGCGGCTTTCGTGAGCATCATCGTCGCGTACTTTTCGCGCTTGAAGATCCGAGCCTTCTGCATGAGGTTGACCCGTGCATTCGGGGAGAGCGCGCGGTGAGGCCACGGCAACGTGAGCTGAATAATTTGCTTCATGATGATGTTCCCTCCATTGAGATTTATCGGTGCCAAAGTCTTTGTGCTCTGTCTTGGATGGACTCGCCGCCGGGATTTGTGAGGCGTGCGAGGTAGGTGGTTCTTTGCTTGATGAGGCTTTCGGGCGCTCTGAGGTAGTGAGCACAGCGCCGCGGCCGGTCAATGTTCTGAAGGACGTTCCACCGTCCGCCCGGCCGGTCATCGATCTCGCAGTAGCCAGAGCGTCTCCGGAAAAGGAATGCGCCGCGGTCACGCTTTGAGCCCTCGAAGTGACTGCATTCGATGCAGCGGACTTGAGCCTCAGGCTGCGGAGATTCGTCGAATAGCGATTGCATTTGCTGAGTCCTGACCTCCGCAGGATGATTGAGGTTGTTCTCCCCAGAACGCCTATCAATCACCTCACGGAGGGTTTCATGTTGAAAATTGAAGTACCTGAAAACGATCAATCGGTTTACGAACTCAAGACTGAAAGTGGCGAAACGCATTTGATCCGTTGTCCCGGTACGCACCTGGATGACGAAAAGGAGGGGCTTTTCTGCTTTGTGCTTGAAGGCAGCGGCGAAGAGCGTGTGATGTTTTCGAACACCAAAGTGATCGCCTCATTCCATAAGCGCCCGGAGATAAAGATTCCGGAACATGCATTGAAGCCGCGGCAAGTTTTGGATCTCATGCTGAGTGCTCCGGGAGAAGGTGCGTACGGCTTTCAGCTGCGCGTTCTTTCGTAGGCGGGTAAAAGAACTGAACGCGGATTCTTTTTCCCTGCCGGATGTCTTCTGGCGTTAGGTCTCTGAAGGCCTTCAATACGCCGCGAAGGCAGCATCCATCGATCTCGATGCATGTACCGTTGTCAAGGGAAGTGACTTTTAAGGTCTGAACCTCTATGCAATCGGGATAAGGGATCAGCTCGATCTCGAATCCCGATTGAGGAGAGGGACGGGCCGTGCTTTTTTCTGTGCCAGTCATCAGAACACCTCCTCGGGCTTCAGGTTCGCAGCCGACTCTTTCACGCGGTAGTCGCTCCACATGCAAGCGATGGGGAAGAAGAGTTGATCGATGCGGGAAGCAAGGGCGCTTCCGAGAGCGGTCTTCAGTTTGTCGATCATGAGGTTTGAGATGAGGATCGTCGGATATCCGGTACGAGCTCTGGCGTCGAGGACTTCCTGCAGTTTGTTGGCCTCAAAGGGCGTGAGCGCGGAACGCCCGATCTCATCGAGGATGAGGCAGGAGACGCGGCCGAGCTGATGGATCATCTTGACCTCAGAAGCTCCAGTCGCACCCCGGAAGAGAGCGAAGAAGGTAGACGCGCGGAGGCAAACGGGGCCAACGCCCTGAGCCTTAAGGCAGTGATAGATAGCTGAAGCAAGATGAGTCTTGCCCGTGCCTGTCTTACCGCAGAGAACGAGGCCGAGTCTGGAACGCTCTTTAGGCTGAGTGGCGACGCGAGACACGAGCCCTTCCGCAAAGCGACGGCAGATTTTTTGAACGCGTTCAGCTTCTTTGCAGGTAGGGCGATAGTCGTCAAAGGAGTGATCCTCAGCACACGAAGGGATTTCGCACTGAGCGGCATCAGCAAGCCGGGAGGACGCGACGGAGAAGAGATAGCGGCGCTCGACGCTCTTCTCGGCCTCAGTCAATTCCTTCGGAGCTTCTTCTTGGTGCTTAGGATTCTGCTTAGCGATCGCCCTCATCTGCTCTGCGATGGCGATGACGTCTTTCAGGCTGCCAATGGCGCAGAACGTCGTACCGGGTACGTTGCGCGTGAGGATTCTGGTTTGTGATGCTTGCTTCATAGTCATGCGTAAAGAGAAGGATCGAAGTTGTTGTCCCAGTCGTCGTTAGATGGAAGTTGGTACTCAGCCTTAGAGGCGTTCTTCTGCTCGAGCTTCTCGCGTCTGTACCACTCAGCCTTGAAGCCCTGCCAACCACGCTCACAGCATGTCGATAGAGCTTCTTCCAGAGTGATCCCGGCCTTTTCGGCCTCTCGCTGAATGCCCTTGAGAGCCGTTTCAGTGATGGGGGCACGGCGCTTCGTGCGGAGAGCGGTGAAGTCGTTCCAGACCTGCCCTGAAACTGACTCGGGCTTTTGCACGTTGGACGAGCGCTTTCTCTTCGGCTTCTCTTCCTTCATCGGTGGCTCGTCGGTTGTTTTTTCCCCCGCGAGCTGAGCTTCGCGCTGCGCTTCGTCGAAAAGAGACTGGTCGAAGTCTTCGGGATAGGGAGCGCCGGAAGGCGCGCACATAACTTCCTTGTTCTCTTCCTTGTTAATTCCTTGTTCTATTCCCTGTTCGGCTTCAAGATCTTTAAGGGGAGGGGGTAAAGATCTTTCACCCCTCCCCTTCAACATCTTTAAGGGGTCCCCTTCAAGATCTTTAACCCCTGAAACATCCTTAACCCCTTCAAGATCTTTACCCCCTGCTAGCTCTTTGATTCGCGAAAAATCGACGTAAAAGACACGCACCTTCCCGGGAGGTTGATGCGCTGTGATGAACTTCTTTTCCATAAGCACCTTGATCGACTTGCGCGCCGTCAGCTCTGACACGTGTGCCTTAGCAGCGATCTTCTTGATCGATGGCCAGCAGGCACCCGTAGTACTAGTCGCCTTTTTCTCATTGACGAACCAGCACAGAGCCATCAAGACCCAAAAAGGGCTCGGGTCCATATCGTCGCCGTTGGCAAACAGCGTGTCGATGAAGCTATAGGCCAAGGTTGCCTCACTTGAAAAGCGGATTAAGTTCGCTTCTCGGGATTCCGGTTGCGAGATTTACAGCCGGGACATGCCTTGCCGGCACGTACCCCAGCTTTATCCAAAAGGCAACCGCCTGTCTGGAGACTTCCGGGGTACATACCTTTGCCAGAGCTTTCTGACTCCCCAGTTTTTCCACCGCCCTCTGTACGGCATTAGAGCTTTTTTCTGTCATAGCGTTTTGCTTTATAGCAAGTTGTTTTAGCTTTAAAGCAAAGTATAGCGCAAGATTAACTTGCTTGCGAGGTACGCAAGTTTTCCTGACACTAGCGCTATGGAGGATTTATGCCGAGCAACTTACAGACCATCCTGAATGCAAAGGGGCTTACTCACGCACAGGTCGCGGAGGCTCTCGGGGTCACGCGGCAAGCGGTTCAGAGGTGGGCAACTAAAGGGAATCCTCGCCTTGAAAAGCTCTCAAAATTGGCGGACTTTTTAGGCGTAACTCCCGGACAAATCACCGGCGATGAAAGCTACGACCAACCAGCATATATGCCGGCCGTTAACTCTTCTGCAGTGCCATCCCGAGCGGGGTGGACGGTAGTTCCGGTTCTTGATGCATACGGGGCGTGCGGGGCTGGTTCGCCGGCATATCAAGCCAATAATGTCGGTGCGATGCAGTTTTCTGATGAATTCTTAAGATCACTGCCCGGCGTACACGGTATTCGCGAAGGTCAATTCGAGATCATTAGCGCCGCAGGCGACAGCATGGAGCCAACTATCAGCAGGGGCGGATTGGTACTTGTGGACACGCATCAGACTGAAGCACGCGGAGATGGAATTTACCTATTTATCAACGGCGAGGATGTATTCATTAAGCGTGTGCAGATCAATTTCAACAGATCATTGACGCTTATCTCTGACAATCCCGCCTATCCACCGACCACATTGACCAGAGATGAATTAGAGGGAGCTCATATACATGGACGCGTGATTTTTGTTTTTAACGGCTTCCGCACGTAACCCTCTTCAACCCGACTTGGCCCGCCATAGAGCGGGCCTTTTTTTGACTTCGGTCAAAATAAACTTGCCTTTATCACGGCTTACAGGCAAGTTTAACTTGCTTTTCATTGCTTGCACGTGTAAAGTTTGCTTTGTCGAGAGAGCAAAAAGTTTTTTCGAATGCAAACTCCCTCCCCCGGCCGGAAGCCGGGAGGGGCACCGGATGATGATTAGTCAGACGGGCGAAGGGAAGCCTTCAAGGCGCGGAGCTAGTACCTCCCGCCGAGCGGACAAAAACGCACACGGGCAGACCGGAGCAGTGAATCTCCCCCGCCGGGAGTTGGTTCAGACCATCGGCGAGGGAGAGGGCCAATTGAAGCGCTTTCTTTTGAGAGCGCTTCTGTGGGTCTTTCTTAGGAGGATTTATGAAGGTAGAAATTGAAGACGGCCGTCTGATCGTTACGCCGATCACGGAAGAAGATTCTCGGATCATCTATGCATTGGCGGCCGCCTATGCCGCATTCGATGCTGTTTGCTATCCGATCATGGGCGAAGCAGTTCGTTGCACCGATGACGCTTTCACAGACTTTTTCATAGGAGAAAGAGATGGAAATTGACGCCAAGCGATACTTCAAGCTTTCGCTTCCTGGAAGGAGCAAGACGGCCGAAAACGAATTGCGCTGGCTTCTGATTGCCGCGAGTGCGTATGCGCAGGCGATTAACGCTGCCTCGTTTCGCGAAGGCAAAAATGTTTTGGGAACAGGCGGCAGTTACATCGCTCCAATCACGCGGGAAGAGGTTGAAAACCAAAAGAAGGCGTTCGAGGAAGCCCTGAGCGCCTTCTTCGATGAGGTTGAAGCCTTACGGCAACTTACTTCTGTTCATCACGGCGAGCCGCAAACCGGCGGCATTTCTCATAGAGATCAGCCAGCAACTCGAGATCGTGATTCAGCGGGTTCATGACTTCATAGTCGCCCTCATCAAAGTAGTCGAGCTCCTCACCTGCTTTGGTTGTGGGGATGCGATCCAACCTCTTCTCGGAGCGAGAGAGTGATTTAAGGCTTCTCCGGGAGGAGACTTGAATTTGAATGGAGAACACCATGATTCAACACGACAGCGATTGTGCAGTCCACAACGACCCCGCGCTTCCGCCGGGGCCGTGCGACTGCGGCGCTCAGGCTAAATATGAGCGCCGATGGCTTGCATACCTTTATCAGAGGGGTTGTACCCATCTCGCACGCCGGAGAATCGCTTTTGGCACGTGGCTAGGCCGACGATTTTGCCAAGCGAGAACAGATGCCACCCGGGCACTGTGCCTGACCTGCTACCGCCTGCTGTTTGGTAAGCGCGCAGCGCGGGACGCCCTGCGGTGGTGGTGCCGAGCAAGAAAGGCTCGACGACGCGAAAGCATCCATCGTATGTGAACGTCACCACTCGGCGCTTCTCAATCGCTTGAGCAAGCACGTCATAAACACTCATGTTTTCTCCTCTGAGGTAGTTGAACAAAGTCGCACTGTGAGAGCCGCGACAAGTTCAGCTTACCCCAGAGGGAGATTCCAACTTCAGCCTGTTCGCAAGAGTGGTCTGAGGTTGACTTTTCGTATAATGGATTGCAGAGACACACGGGGACACGACGTGACACTTACTGACAATCAAAAACGCGCTCTAGTGAAAAGGATCGCCGACATCTATGAGAAAGTAGGTGTTGCAGGTCTGGCCTTAGGGCTTTTCCAGTACAACTTCCAAGGGGCGTTGATTGGACTGGGGTTCTTGGCGGTCAGCCTCTTACTCACATACCTTTTGGAGCGATGAACATGGACTTATGGACGCTAGTAGCCATCTTTGGCGTAATCGGTGCGGCATTCGCCCTGTACCTACTTCGCGGTCTTCCCCCAAAGCATCGTCACTAACCGCTGACGCGAACAATCAGGCCCTCGTACCGAAAGGTGCGGGGGCTTTTTCATGCTCTCCTCTGAGAGCCCAGCTTCAAGCCGCTTCCCCGGCATTTATTCCAAGAATGCCGCGCCCCCATGCAAGGCACGCTCCGGGAGGCGGCTTGAACCTGAATTTTGACATCGCTTGCAGATTCGGGCATACTGCGCTCAGGTGCTCAAAACACCTGTAAAGCGGATTCCGCCCTGTCAGTCATGCGGATTTTTTTGTATCTGTAGCCCTATGGGCGCGGATAGCTCAGCTCATGGCTGAGCGTGAGGCTAATAAAAAACCCAAAAGGGAAATATGCCCGCCGCCTTTACACGGTTTTGAGCGCTTGGCCGCCCTCTCAAAAGGGGCGATTAATCAAATATGTAAAGGAGTTCACAATGGCTCAGAACATTGTTCAAAATGCCTTCCGTGTGGTTGAAGGCCGTGCGGTTACGTCCAGCTTCAAAGTTGCAGAATACTTTGGCAAAAAGCACAGCGACGTAGTTCGCGCGGTAGATGACCTAATTGCAAAAAATCAAGAACTTCAAGTATTACGCAATTTTGCGCGATACTCAGAAACAGTCAGTCTGAACGACAAGGGTGCTACTCGAAAGGTTCCTGCGTACTGGATGGATCGCAAGGGCTTCTGTCTATTGGCTATGGGCTTCACCGGTGCTAAGGCGCTCGAATTCAAGTGTGCTTTCTATGATGAGTTCGAGCGGATGGAACAGGCGCTGAAGAATCCTCCCGCTCCGGCATATATCACCGACGCACAGCAACGCGAAATCCAAAGAGCAGTAGGCCGCCGCTCCGAAGGCTACGGGATCAACTATCAAACGATTTACTCGGCGCTGAAAAATCATTTCAACGTCCCCAGCTACAAGCGGATTCTCGAAAAAGACTTCGAGGCCGCAATCTCCTTCATCCAGTCAGTCAAAATCATGACGCGTGAAGAATGCATCGAGCATGAAAAGGCTCAGATGAAGCGCATCGAGGCTGCCACTTATCACGACGAGCCGATCCCGCCGAAGGTCTACACCGTCAAGGCGCACTTCATGGAGGAACTACGGTCTCTCGTCTACACGTGGCGCTACCTGCACCGCGCAAACCTCGAGCGCTATGTGGACTTCCTCCGAAGCGTCGATTCGCCCTACGCTGCATCCATGTGGGAAGCCGTTCACGACTTCAACTGGCTGAACCTTGAAGCCTCTCTCGACAAGATCGGATACAGCGTCAAGGAGCTTCCTTGCTACAAACACTGGCTGAGCCATCAGCCCGCGTAACTGACAATCATCTCTAACTACAAAGCCTCGTCGCCGAAAAGCGCCGGGGCTTTTCTTTGAGCACGACATGAGCACCTACAAAACCCTCGTGGACTTCCGGCTGTTCAACCACGCCGACATGTGGGAGGCCTGCAAGGGGTTCCGAAGCGTGATCCATAAGGCGATCTACACGGCCGACGTGGAGCTTGCTGCTCTTCTTCGCGGACACCTCCAGCAGCTCCTCGACATTGACGAGGACATTGAAGACCGCGAGGGCTTCGCTTTCGCGGCGGGTGCTGCACTTGCTCACCAGATGAGGAGCCGCAAATGACCAAGTTCACGGAATTCCTGCTCGACGCGCTGACGGGCAGCCCGGCCAAGGGCTTTACCCCGGCTGAGCTCGCCAGAGAGCATCAAGCTCAGATGATCGGCGTCATCGGCGGGGTCATCTTCTTCGCGACGATGTGCCTCGTCATCTACGGCGGCTCCTTCCTCCTTCGCTACCTCGCAACCAACTGAGGTTCACTATGCAATACGAATTCATCCCCCGCATCCTTTCCGGCGCGGCTGAGCTCGAGATCGACTTCTACCGCGATCTCTACGAACTTGGGGTGTGGTGGGCGCTCCTCTCCGGCCATGACCGCGAGACCCGCGCACGCCGCGTCCTCGAGCGCTCCCTGTACAACGTCGAGGGGTTCCGCGAAGCGTTCGACCGCGAGGCCGCCAAGGGCGGGGAGTTCTTCGACGTAATCGACCGCATCCTGCACAAGGCCGACCGGGCCTGCAAGGAATGGTCTCAGTACGAGTACGAGGAGAACAAGCGCGACCGTGCTGAGGACGCCGCATGATCAGGCGCACCAAAAAGGAGCTCATTCAGATCTTCAAGAAGCTCCGCGAGTCTCACGCTTGGTCTAAGGACGAGACCGGAGAGCTCTCGATCATCCGAGAGCGCTACGAGGAGGGCAAGGAAGATGAAGTTCATCGCCTGATAGGTGAACTGGACGCCAAGCTAGGCGCAAAGCGTCTCGCACTCTTCGCGCTTTGGAGTGACCTCACCCGCTCAGAGAAGGAACCGCAATGACCATCCCCCAGCACCCGCACCGGCATCGCTCTCAGCTCAGCAAGCGCCAGCGCAGGGCATGCGCAGCGCGCAACGCCCGAGCGAGAGAGCGCAAGACCAAAGCAACGAAACACACCAAGGCGAGCTTCCTCCAGGGGCTCGCCTTTTTACTAGGGAGATTTTTCCGATGACAACCGACTCAGCAGACCGGGCCGAATGGCTCAAGCAGCCGGAAGCAGAAGCGCGCCGGGGCCGCCAGACGACCAAGAGCGGCCGAACAGCTGCGAACAACCGCACAGCCCGCCCCCAAACAGGCGGGCTTTTTCGACCTCATTCGCTACATCTTGGAAAGGTGGTTCAAATGACACCGAATGACCAGAAAGAAAAAGAGGTTTGGGAAGCCGAACAGGCCTCCGCAAACCTCCCTATGTCCGGGCAAGACGAAGACGACATCGAGCGCATGCGAAAAGAGTTCGATGAAGTCTTCGCGTTTTAACCACACGGAGAATCATACATGAGCTACGGAACGCTTGTTTTGGGCGAAAGTGGGTCAGGCAAGACTTGCTCCCTTCGCAATATCGATCCAACCAAAACGCTAATCATCCAACCGGTCAAAAAACCGCTTCCTTTCAGGTCAACTGGCTGGAAGTTTGTTCAGCTCGGAACTAAAAAAGTTGTCGAGAACAAGCGAGAGCGAGAAGAGCTCACACGCCTGAGTGGCGGCAACATCCTCTGCACGTCCAACGTCCCCTTCATCCTTCAGTCCATGAAGGAGACCTCAAAGGAGATCATCGTCATCGACGATTGGCAGTACTTCCTATCCTTCAGAATGATGGAGTTGCGGAACGTCGGAGGCTATGACAAGTGGAATCAGATCGGCGGCTGCGGGTTCGATCTCGCCAAGACCGCTTCAGAGCTCGACGATGCAAAACGCGTCTATCTCCTTGCGCACACGGTGGTCAAGGATGGCGTGACGCGCATCAAAACGATCGGGCAGATGCTGGACGAAAAGATCGTCATTGAAGGGATGTTCACAACCGTCCTTCGAACAGCGGTCGATCAGGGCAAGTACCTCTTTCGCACTCACAACTCAGGCTTCGACACCGTGAAATCTCCTCTTGGGATGTTCGAAGAAGACGAGATCGACAACGACCTTGCAGAGGTCGACAAGGCCATCTGCGAGTACTACGGAATTTCAACACCCGCCGAAGAATCGGCAAAGGAATCTAAATGATCATCGGAACTATCAAGGCCGACAAGGTATCTGCCATCAGGAGCGAAACCCCGGCCCGCATCTTTGAAACTGGGGCTTACAAAGGAAAGATCCTGCAGGCAGAGCAGTACGAAACGAAGAACGGAGCCGCGATGCTCCGGTTTTACTTCGAATCGAATGATGGAGCCACGGCGTGGCTCTCGCTTTGCATCGTCAAAAGCGACGGCGAAGAGGCTTTTGGTATGGGTATCTTCCAGTCCATGCTTTTTTGCTCCAAAACCGAGTCGGTCGAATGGGTCGAAGGCAATGTACGCACCATGAAAGGCGAGATCGTGAAGGGCTATCGCGGAAAGGCGATCGAAGGAAAGCCAATCGGCCTCGTCCTTGAAGCAGAGCCCCGCGAATACCTCTATCTAGGGGAGGTAAAGATCGCCAACGACATGACGATCCGACGCGCATTCGATCCGGCCACCGGTCGAACCGCTAAGGAGGTCGATTCGGGCGCGACTGAAGCCACGGCCATCCCCGCGCTTCTTAAGAACCTGAAGGAACATCCCAAGGCGGTGCGCAAGCTTGACGGAGGAACGCAGGCACAGGCCTCCAGCGCGGCTTCTATGCCGCCTGATCCGCCAGTCGATGACGACATGCCCTTCTAATAACAAAGAGCCCCGGCCAACCACCGGGGCTTTTTCGTTTGAGGCTTATCAATGACCGAACTCATCAAGATCGAACCCTCCCGCATCGGTGGAGAAGCTATTCAGACGTGCAACGCGCGCGATCTGCACGCGTTCCTTGAAGTCAAGGCGCGATTTAATGACTGGATTAGAAACCGTGTTGAAGACTTCGGTTTTCAGGAGAATCAAGACTTCATAACGCTTACTAGATTATTAGTAAGCGGCGGCAAGCGGAAGGATTACTACCTTAGTCTCGACATGGCGAAAGAACTTGCCATGGTAGAGCGCAACGCCAAGGGCAAGGAGGCTCGCCTTTACTTCATCGACTGCGAGCGAATCGCGAAATCGAAGACTGCCGTACCAGCACTGCCCTCATATCCTGAGGCCCTCAGACAGCTGGCAGACGCCATAGATAGAAACGGTGTGCTTGAGTCTCAAAAACTAGCACTTGAACATCAAGCCCGGGAAAACGCTCTCGCAGTGGGGCCGCATCAAGCAACCCACTGAAGCACAGCTCAGGATCATGGAAGACCAGATCCAGCTCTCGATCAAGTTTGAACCCGCTTCCTGAGGCTCGTGCGGGGCGGCTCCCAACCTGCCGAAAAACCGCAAAAGTCATAGGCGATTCATTACTGGCAGTAGGCGAGAGTACCTGCCGCCCCATGCGCCCGCCCGGCCTAACCCGCCGGGCTTTTTACCATGGATCAACCCATGATCAAACTTACCAATCAACAAAAAGAAGACATCGACGCCATTGCGTGGCACTTCGGAGATGAACGCGCCGTGCTTCATGCCGGGGAAGAATACGCCGAGGCGTCGGCCGCAATCGTCCAGTACTTCCGCGCCGAATATCACCACGATGGATTCCCGGATGTTCGCTTCGACTTAATGTGCGAAGAAATCGCGGACGCTTTCATTATGCTCGAAGAGCTTCTAGACCTGCACCCAGAGATGAGGGCAGTTATCGAACAAAAGATCGAATACAAGATCAATCGCACGCTCGACCGATACGACATCAAGGAGCCGGAAGATGCCGAAGACTAAGAAACGGCGCACAAAAAAGTACAAACCGCGCGCCCTGAAGGTTCCGCCTATGGTGCTCGATTATTGGGAAGAGCTTTCCGAAGGGGAGCGCCACAATCTCGACTTGGCCGGTTTCGTCGCGCTCGACACGATCCGGCGCGGCGAGGGCGAAATCAAGAACTGTCAGGACGTGTGCTTAGCCATTCAGTCCGGCTACATCGCGGCGCAGCGCTTCGGCGCGGAATGGAAGGTCAAAGCCTTGATGCTCATTGCCTACTGCGGCGTTCAACTCGCGGCCGACTACCTCAAGAAAGGCCGGAAGGTCGATGCCTGGATGCTCGAACCTGCACAGGCGGCTTTAGAAGTCGTGGCCGACATGGAGGCGCAGTGCACCAGACGCGAGCTAGGTGAAAACATTCAGGAGACTTTCCGGCACGTGGACAAGATATGCCGGTTCGATCCTGAAGCCCTCTGGACTGTCGCTCCCGACTACGCCCGGAACGCCCAGAAGGACGAGCCTGAGCCCGTCAAGGCCGTCGAGGGCCGCCGCGCCCTGACCTTCATGCACGGGAGCCCCGTCATCGGCTACGTCGTCGACGATGAGGAGTGCGGCCGCGTCATATGGCGAGAGCCGAAGACAGAAACAAACCTGCCAATTACCGGCCCGGTGCTATGCCTGCTCGCAAGCCCGGACGAGGAGCCGTGGGCATGGCGCAAAACAAACAGCTAAGGAGTTGAGATCATGCATAAGAGAGAAGAATCGGCAGACGCCGCCCCCATCGGGGTGTTCATGATCGACGCTAAGGGCGTCGCGGCCTCTCTGCAAATCGGCGAAAGCTCAGTGTGGAAATTGGTGAAATACGAGCCCGACTTTCCGAAGCCCATCAAGTTCGGCCGTCTGTCCCGATTCAAGGTCGATGAGGTGACAGCCTGGAAGGATCGAATCAAAGGCGGAACCGTCCTCCTCGCTCAGGGCGGGGACGAAAATGTTGCGTAAGAAAACGCCCCGAGGACGTATCCTCAGGGCGTTTTTCACATTAAGTCACAGGAACCCAAACCTTGAACGGCCAAGCCTTCTAATAGATCGAGGGGGTACTTTATATCCGTGTCCACTCATTTAGCCTCCTTTTTTGTGCCAGCTAATAACTTTACAAAGGCATCGAGTTGATCTTTTGACATATTTGCACGAGCAAACCCTGCGACAAGGAATTGCTGAGTTGTAGAAAGTCCCTCCAATGAAACCGCCTTATTTGACACGTCTGCGGCTTCTCTAATGCCGATGATGTGGATCCCTTTGGAGGCGAAAAATTCGATCACTCGATTCAGGAAATCGTCGGAAATTTTCTTCGTGCCGGCTTCAGTTGCACTGAGAAAAGATGGAGAAACTCCCATGCTTTTTGCCATATCGAGCATGGTTATGCCCGCATCTATCCGACCTTTTCGGACAAGCTTGCCATACTCACTAATCTTCATCTTGTTTTCCTCTTTGAATCAGCGAATTCACTGATTAGGTGAAATCATATCACTTTTGGAGTTATTGTCAACATTGCACAACAATATTTTCCCCAAGCGTCATAAACCTCTCTCATGTCGCCCAACGCCTGTTCACGGTCATAGGCGCATTGGTACGATTCATTGCGGTGATCGAGACAGCTTTCCCGCAGGTCACGGGAGAAGGACTTATGGCCGTAGCCCTTCGCGTCCTTCGCCCACGTGTTGAACGTGGCCCGCGCTAGACCGTGAAGGGTGACAATCCTCGGCTTACCGTCCTTCGCCTTTTGCTCCGGATCGACCCACCCTATGCCATCCTTCGCGCGCTGCCTGTCGTGCATTCTCTTCAGTAACGAGCGAACCGCATCGAGCGAGAAGGGCGACATGTTCCCCTGATTGATATTCGGGAAGATGAAGTTGCGGCCTTCGCCCGGAAAGCGCGGCGCGGTGTCCAGAAGACTTTTCGCCGGAGCGCAGAGCGGCGTTTTCCGGTCAAAAGGAATCTTGTCTGACTTCATTTTCATCCGCTCGCGCGGGATGACGTGGAACCACTGTCCCTCATCGTCCTGCTGAATCTCATCCCACGTGGCCTCTCTGGCGGTTGAATTGCGGGCCGACGTGAGAATGGCGAAGGCCAGACAGCGCGCAGACTGACTGCGCGGCACGAGCTTCATCAGCTCAGCAAAGAAAGCCGGCATGCGCTTAGGCGGCAGCGCGGGCTCATGGCCGCCCTCGGGACGAGCGAGGGACAGCATATCGCCGAGCTTCCCTCCGGCTACACGGGCCGGATTCATCATTACGGGAATCATCTCCTGCCGCATTGCCCAGTCGTAGGCATTACGCATATCGCTCAGAATCCTCTCCGGCGTATCGATCATGGTGCGCCACTTCTCCCCCAACTCGTCGTATAGAAGCTCAGCAGTCACGTCCTTCGCCGGCATCGAAAGAAAGTCCGGCGCGAAGTGGTTGCTGCAGTACCCATCCCACACTCGCTCCTTCGGCTTGCGAGCGTTCTTCCATCTCCCCCGCTCCTCATTGAACCGAATCCACCCGTAGACCATCTCCCGGACGGTCAGAACAGCCGGCGCGGGCTCCTCAGACTGAAGAGACATGCGCAGCGCCTTTCTCTCAGCAACCGGATCAATCCCCGCCTTAATCTTTTCGCGCCACTCGGCCGCAGTCTTGAATGCTTCAGAGAGCGAGACCTTCGGATATTGTCCGATCTGGTACGCCTTACCCGTCGCACGGTCACGAAGCAAAAAGTACTTTGCCGTGCTCCCGTCGCCCAGAGTGCGCACGCGCACCTCAAGGCCCGGAACGACGCCGCAGGAGCAACCTTTCGTCAGGCTCCGCAGGCGCTTTTCTGTCATCCTCTCTGCAACTCTTGGCATCTCAGCAGGCTCCTTTCCTGATGTACACAAAAAATCCGGGCGGAAATCGCTTTCACCGGTAATCGCGCTTCTATGGTGTACATCTTGGTGGACATCCGTCAAGAGCTGTACACGGGGTTTAGGAATGGCAGACGAGCCTTTACGCGCCGTAATGGCGACTGTCTTCCCTAGAGCCGCAGGAGGGCCGTAGAGTTAGACACAACAAAAAAGGCCGTCTTGCGACGACCTTTTTAAGAATCCTGGTCGGGGTGAGAGGATTCGAACCTCCGACTCCTACGTCCCGAACGTAGTACTCTACCAGGCTGAGCTACACCCCGAGGTCTTTACCGATTTGACGTTATCGATCACGTCTAACAGTGAAGGACAGTAATTCTAGCAGACTTTCGTTGAAAATGGAAGGAGGAAGTTTTGCAAGAGCCTGACGGCCTCTCTCTAACTCGGCTTCCGCTCGAAGACTGCATCGGTCAAGAGCCCCGCAGTCTACTACAAGCTTTGTGATTTTGTCAAAGGGGCCATCGCCTTTCCGAACAGCCTCGTCGATGAGTGCTCGGCCTTCGGGCGTTGTGAGTTCACGCGTATAGATGAGCGGGAGCGTCATTTTCCCTTCGCGAAGATCTGCGCCGAGGTTCTTGCCAATATCGGCGGCAACGCCCGTGTAGTCGAGAATGTCATCGGCAATCTGGAAAGCGTTGCCGAGCGCCAGAGCATATTGCGCAACGGCTTCTTCCTGCTCTTTGCTGCATTCGGCAATGGCAGCAGCCATTCGGGCACCGGCCTCAAAGAGACAGGCCGTCTTGCGTTCAATCACTCGGAAGTATCGGGTTTCGTCAACCGACGGGTCATGAGCATTGACCATCTGCACAACCTCACCCTCGGAGAGGCGGTTGGCGGCATCGGCGAGCGCCTGCATGACGCGAAGATTGCCCGCCCGCACCATCATTTGGAAGGAGCGGGTATAGAGGAAGTCGCCGACAAGAACGGCTGCGCCGTTGCCCCATCGGGCATTGGCAGTAGGGCGGCCTCGGCGAAGATTGCTTTCATCAACCACATCGTCATGCATCAGTGTGGCGGTATGCAGGAGCTCAATGGTTGCGCCGAGATAGCAGCAGAGGTCGCCCTTATACCCCAGCGCTCGGCTGATGAGAATAAGGAGCGCAGGACGCATGCGCTTTCCGCCGGCGCTGGTGATGTATTCGCTGATTTCATGCATGCGGCTCACGTCGCTTGCAAGCTCAGCGCGGATATAGTCGTCAACCGCCTTCATGTCGTCCGCAATAGGGGCGAGCAGGCGCTGGACAAGCACCTTGGGGTCGGTTGAGGATGCGGTCTGGGTCATATAGCCTCAGGAAGAAAAATGCGAACTGCGGGATGCATGACATCCGCGGGCAAAAAGAATTGTGAGCAAAGTATATCGAGCCTGCGGCAGCAGACCGCGCGGCAAGTGCGCAATGCTGAGTGTGTATGCCTGAGTTTCGCAAGAAATCCAAGCTTTTCGCTTGACGAAGAAGTTTCCGCAATGAAATAATGCGCACCTTTCCACGCAATGGACGCACTTATCGGGCGGCATTCGGAATTCTCCGGGCGTTCGAGGTTCGTCGAGTACAAAAAGGTTTCGCGCAGGTTTGCTGCAAGCAGACTGAAGCGGGACGGCGAGGTTTTATTACATGTACGCGATCATCAAGACGGGCGGTAAGCAGTACCGCGTCAACGTCGGCGACACGCTCAAGGTCGAGCTCCTCGGCCAGGACGCCGGCTCTCAGGTTACTTTCAGCGAAGTTCTCGCTGTCTCCGGCGAAGAAGGCCTCAAGGTCGGCGCTCCCCTCGTTGAGGGCGCTACCGTGACGGGCACCATCGTTGCGCTCGGCCGCCACGACAAGGTCCGCATCTTCAAGTTCCGTCGTCGTAAGCACTCCATGAAGTCCGGCGGTCATCGCCAGCACTTCGCCGAAGTGCGTATCGACGCGATCAACGCTTGATTCATCCTTCAACCCAGTTTTTCAGCAGAGCATAGAAAATGGCACACAAGAAAGGCGGCGGCTCCACCCGCAACGGTCGTGACTCCAAGGCGAAGCGTCTTGGCGTGAAGGTTTTCGGCAATGCAGCCATCAACGCTGGCAGCATCATCGTTCGTCAGCGCGGCACGCAGTTCCACGCCGGCAACAACGTCGGCACGGGCAAGGACTACACGCTCTACGCCCTCGTTGACGGCACCGTCAAGTTCGAAGTGAAGGGCGCCTTCGGCCGCCACTACGTTCACGTCGAACCGACCGCTCTCTGATCCTAAATTAGAGATCAGCGAGGCCGGCAGCACCAGAGGCTTCCCGCCAAGGGAAGCTTCCGGTCCGGTTAAAACAAAGCCCAGCGCGGATCTCCCGGCTGGGCTTTTGTTATTCTGATTATTTGATTTTTTACCCCGACTTTTTTCGAGGTTCAACGTGAAATTCGTCGACGAAGCCAATATCGAAGTTCAGGGCGGCAAAGGCGGCAATGGTGCCGCTAGCTTCCGCCGCGAGAAGTTCATTCCGAAGGGCGGTCCTGACGGCGGCGACGGCGGCCGCGGCGGCTCGGTCTGGGCTGAAGCCGACCGCAACATCAATACGCTGGTGGATTATCAGTACACCCGTAAGTTTTTTGCGCCTAACGGTGAAAACGGCCGAGGGGCGGACTGCTACGGTGCGGGCGGCAAGGACGTTGTCCTGCGCATGCCGGTGGGTACCATCATCCGCGATACCGATACGGGTGAGATTGTGGCCGATCTTAACGTGCATGGCGCACGTCAGCTCCTCGCCGCAGGCGGCAAAGGTGGACTCGGCAATCTTCATTTCAAGAGCTCAGTGAACCGCGCGCCGCGTCAATTTACGCCGGGAGAACCGGGTCAGTACCGCTCACTCGAACTGGAGCTGAAGGTGCTCGCTGATGTAGGCCTCCTCGGTATGCCTAATGCCGGCAAGTCCACGCTCATTACAGCGGTCTCCAATGCTCGGCCTAAGATCGCCGACTATCCCTTTACCACGCTGCACCCCCATCTGGGCGTCGTTCGTGTGGGGCCCGAGCAGAGTTTTGTATTGGCCGACGTTCCCGGACTGATCGAAGGCGCTGCGGAGGGTGCCGGTCTCGGACATTTGTTCCTGCGCCACCTTTCCCGCACGAAAGTGCTGCTGCACGTTATCGATGCAGCGCCTTTGGACGATACGGTCGATCCCTTCGAACAGGCGCATGCACTCGTGGCTGAACTCGAAAAGTACGATCCGGAACTTGCCGCCAAGCCTCGCTGGGTAGTGCTCAACAAGATGGATCTCGTGCCCGAGGAAGAGCGCGACGCATTGGTTGAGAAGTTCCGCTCGGCCTTCGCCCGTGAAGGCGAACCGGTGTTTGCGGTGTCAGCTGCAACACGTGAAGGTTTGACCACACTCCTCAATGCGCTTGCTCAGAAGGTCGACGAAGATCGCCGCGCCGAACGCGCGTTTCTCGACGATGAGCGTTTTGATGAGGAGCGCGAGAACGCCGAACCGTACGATCCGGCAGCGCATTGATTTGAAACATCAGTTTTAAGCCCGAAAGCCGCTTCGAATCATGTGTGAGCGGCTTTCCTGTCGTGCAATTTCCATAGGAGAAGACGCCATGGTCGGTCAGGAATCGCTTCTTAAAGAGGCGCGTCGCATTGTTGTCAAGGTTGGGAGCGCATTGGTTACCAATGACGGACGCGGTCTTGATGTTCGTGCGATCGAGCGCTGGGCCGGTCAAATTGCCGCGCTCCGCGCGATGGGCCGCGAAGTGCTCCTGGTGAGCTCTGGCGCTATTGCCGAGGGCGTGCTTCGTATCGGCTGGGAAACTCGACCGACTCGCGTTTGTGAGCTTCAGGCCGCCGCCGCGGTGGGACAAATGGGGCTTGCGCAGGCCTATGAAGAACATTTCGGCCGTCACGGCATCAAGACCGCTCAGGTGCTCCTTACCCACGCCAATCTGGCGGACCGAGAGCAGTATTTGAATGCCCGCATGACGCTCATTGAACTGCTGGGGCTCGGCATCGTTCCCGTTATCAATGAGAATGACACCGTGGTGACCGAAGAAATCAAAGTGGGCGACAACGATACGCTGGGCGCTTTGGTGACGAACCTTGTGGAAGCTGATGTGCTCGTGATTCTGACGGATCAGCGAGGTCTTTTCACGGCGGATCCCCGATCCAATCCGGATGCGGAGTTCGTCCAATTTGCTCAAGCCGGTGATCCGGCTTTGGAAAAGATGGCTGGGGGCGCAGCAAGCACGCTCTCCAAGGGCGGCATGATCACGAAGATTCTGGCCGCCAAACGCGCAGCACGTTCGGGCGCGGGCACCATCATTGCTTCCGGCCGAGAAGAAAACGTGCTCGTACGGCTCGCCCAGGGCGAAGCGATCGGCACGCACCTGAGCCCCGCTTCTTCAGTGCTCCATGCCAAGAAGCAGTGGATTGCCGACCATCTGCGGGCGGCTGGCAGGCTCGTCCTGGATTCGGGTGCCGTGAGAGCACTTAAGCGAGATCACACGTCGCTCCTTCCGGTCGGCGTGAAAGCCGTGGAAGGCGAATTCAAGCGCGGAGAAATGGTGGTGTGCGTTGACGAAGCCGGCTGCGAGATTGCTCGCGGTCTGGTGGGGTACTCAAGCACTGAAGCCCGCCGCATCTGCCGTGCCCATACCGATGAGGTCATGCAGATTTTGGGCAGCATGGATGCGCCCGAAATGATCCATCGCGACAACTTGGTCGTCCTCTGAAGGTGCGAAAAAGTACAATAACGCGTTGATTCTCAGCCGCTCCCCGCGTTTTGAAATTCCGGAGCGGCATTCCTTTTTTTTAAGCACCCTGGCGGAAGACGCCGCGGCGGGTGCCTCCATTTGATATGCGAGCCCGTTCCTTTTTCATTTCGACTCTCAAAGAAGCGCCGGCCGATGCCGACGTCATCAGCCAGCAGTACATGATTCGCTCCGGCATGATCAAGAAGCTTGCCGCCGGCGTATATACCTACATGCCGCTTGGCCTTCGCGTCATCCGCAAAATTGAAAACATTATCCGCGACGAAATGGTTCGTGCCGGATCGATTGAATTGCTCATGCCGATGGTGCAGCCTGCAGAACTCTGGCAGGAAACCGGGCGCTGGGAGAAGTACGGTCCCGAACTCCTGCGCATCAAAGATCGTCATATGCGCGACTTCGTGCTGCAGCCGACGTCCGAAGAGGTCATCACCGATGTCGCCCGCCAGGAAATCAAGAGCTGGCGTCAGCTGCCGGTGAATTTCTTCCACATTCAGACGAAATTCCGCGACGAGCGCCGTCCGCGTTTCGGAGTGATGCGCGGTCGTGAATTCACGATGAAGGACGCCTATTCGTTTGACCGTGATGAAGCCGGTGCCGGCCTCTCTTACGACAAGATGTATGCGGCCTATCAGCGCATCTTTACCCGTATTGGTCTTGTTTTCCGTGCGGTGCGCGCCGATACGGGCTCTATCGGCGGCTCGCGTTCGCATGAATTCCAGGTGATCGCCAATGCCGGTGAGGACGTCATTGCCTACTGCCCGGATTCGGACTACGCCGCCAACATTGAACTGGCCGACGCATCATCCGTCCTTGACGGCCGCAAAGCGCCGACAGCCGCTTTGGAAAAGCGCGCTACGCCGGGCAAGGAAAAATGCGAGCTCGTGGCGGAATATCTGGGCCTGCCGCTCCTGAGCTGCATCAAGAGCGTCGTGCTTGCTGCGGACCGTACCAATGAAAAGGGCGAACCGCTTCCGGCAAAGATTGTGCTTGTGCTGCTTCGTGCTGACCATGAACTCAACGAAGTGAAGGCTGGCCATATTCCGGAACTCAAGGACGGCTTCCGGTTTGCCACTGACGCGGAAATTCTTGCCGCATTTGGTTCCAAGCCGGGCTACCTTGGGCCGGTCGGCGTGAAGAGCGATATCGCTGTGTATGCTGATAAGACGGCTGCCGACATGTCTGATTTCTGCTGCGGTGCGAACGAGGAAGGCTTCCACTATTCGGGCGTCAACTTTGGGCGAGATCTGCCCGAGCCCGTCGTCATGGATCTGCGCAATGTGGTCGAAGGCGACAAGTCTCCCGACGGCAAGGGCGTTCTGCGTCTGCAGCGCGGCATTGAAGTCGGTCATGTGTTCTTCCTCGGCACGCGCTACAGCGAACCGATGCACGCCACTTTCCTCGATGAAAACGGCCAGCCGAAGCCCATGCAGATGGGTTGCTACGGCATTGGCGTTACCCGCGTGGCGGGGGCGGCGATCGAGCAGCGACATGACGACAAAGGCATCCAGTGGCCCGACGCCATCGCGCCGTTTGAAGTGGTCATCTGTCCGATGAACTACGCCAAGAGTGAAGATGTTCGCAAGGCGGCTGATGCGCTTTACGAAGACCTGAAGGCGCGCGGTGTTGACGTGATTCTCGATGACCGTGACATGCGTCCGGGCGTGATGTTTGCGGAATGGGAGCTCATCGGCGTGCCGCACCGCGTGGTGATCGGTGACCGCGGTCTGAAGAACGGCGAAATCGAATACGCTGAGCGTACGAATTTGGCCGAAAAGACGATGGTTCCGGTTGCCGATGCGGCAGCCTTCATTGTCGGCCGTATCAAGCGCGACTAAAACGCAGGGATGATGCGCCGATGTGATCGGCGCATACTGAGCGAGCAGCCAATCAATCGGCCTGCAGATTTGGATTCTGCAGGCCGATTGATTTTTGGCGCAGCCAACGGGCAGCCGTCACTTGCCGGCAGTATCGTCCACCGGATCGAACGTAATGGTCAGCACGCTTGGAATAGCTTCGCCGCCAGTGGGCTGCGGGAACGGATTACACAAGCGAATGGCACGCAGGACATTGGTATCGTAAGCGGAGAGCCCAGAGCTCTTTTTGAGTTCGGGCGAGCCGATTTGTTTGCCGTCGGACTGCAGGCGCACTTGATATTCCGCGACATAACGTCCGCGAGGCGTATTGACCGGAACGTCGAACAAGATGTTCGGGCGGATGCAGGCACGCACTCTGTTGGACCAGGTGGCCAGTGCGGAGCCGGTGAGGCTTCGGCGGAAGTTGCGCTGATCACCTCGAGTGGTGCCCGAGCGCTGCGCATTCGGGTCAATCTTGGCTGCAAGACGAGCGAGTTCGCGTTCACGCGCTTGCTGAGCAATGCGGCGTTTGGCTTGTTCGGCTTCTCGAGCCTGCCGTTCCGCCGCAGCCTTTTGAGCGGCTTCCTGTGCTTGGCGTTCGGCTTCTTCGCGCTTTAACTCTTCAGCGATTCGCTTTGCTTCGGCTTCAGCGGCACGGCGCTCTTCTTCGGCCTTTTTGGCTTCCTCAGCTTTACGTGCTTCTTCGGCCAGACGCGCGGCTTCCTGACGACGGGCTTCTTCGGCCTGACGTTCCTCTTCCGCTCGTTTTGCCTGCTCGGCAAGACGTTCCTGAGCGATGCGCTCTTCTTCTTCGCGGCGAGCCTCTTCGGCTAGACGACGCTGCTCGGCCTCGATAGCTTCCTGACGCATGCGCTCAATCTCTTCGGCGCGGGCGCGCTCCTGCGCAATACGTTCGGCTTCTTGGCGGCGGGCTTCAAGTTCCTCCTGAGCTGCGCGGGCGATCTGCTCCTCTTCAATGCGCTGAGCTTCTTGGGCTTTCTCGCGAGCGATGTCTTCAGGAGTGGGCTGGGCGGGTTCAGGCTGGGCAGTGGGCGGAGGCTCTGCGGGCGGGTTGGGTTCTGGAGCCGCAGCTTTCTGCTCCTGCTGCTCTTCGGTGTCTTTGCTCTTAACTTCCGGAAGCTTTTCAGCAACGCCGGACGGATCGTTGCCGCCGGAAATTTCTTCCGGCGCCCAAAGTTCCGCATAAACGGCCTCCTCGGACGTATTCCATTGGAACGCAGTAAAGAGACCCACAAAGAGCGCGCCGTGCACGGCAACCGAAAGGAGTGCGGCGGGAAACATGTCCCGGCGATCCGCCTGATGCTCTCGATTAAAACCGCTGATGGGTGGCTTGATGCTCATAGAAAAGATCCTTCAATGGGCATCAGCGGGCGGCCGTAGGCCGCTCAACCTTGAGCGAAAGTCCGACGCGCTCAACTTCTGCGCTCTGCAAAAGTTTCATGACGTTCACGACATCTTCGTACCGCACATCTTTATCGGCGGCAATCACCACTGGAACTTTTGCATCCCCGGCCTGCGCAGAACGAACGGCGGCAACCAGTCCAGGCATGTCAGTCGGCTGCATTTCCTTGCCTGCGCGAAGCGACAGACGGCCGTCGGGATAAACGACGACTTCGACCACTTTTTCAGGTGCTTTCGACGCTTTGTTGACGGATGGCAGGTTGACGACGCTCGGATTCACAAAGGGGGCGGCAACCATCAGGATGACGACGAGCACGAGCATCACGTCGATGTAGGGAACGACGTTGATCTCGGCCATCAGGCCGCGGCGGCGGCTTTTGCTGCTGAGAGCCATTGAGAGTTCCTCCGGAATCAGCGCGATTGGCGCTCGAGAATGTTGAGGAATTCTTCGCTGAAGCCGTCAACGCGGTTGGAGAGACGGCCAACGCGGTTGTTGTAGTAGTTGTAGGCGGCGACTGCAGGAATGGCGGCAAAGAGGCCGATGGCAGTGGCTACCAGCGCCTCGGCAATGCCCGGCGCAACAACGGCGAGACTTGCGTTTTCAAGGCTCGAGAGCCCCGTGAAAGCGTTCATGATGCCCCAAACCGTGCCGAAAAGACCGATGTAGGGTGAAGTGGAACCGATGGAGGCAAGCATCGGCAGACCGTTTTCAAGCCGGTCCATCTCACGGGTAAAGACTGCCCGCATAGCGCGGGAGACGCTGTTGACCGTATCGGCAGCTCCGGCCGTTTGACGCTGTTTCATGAATTCGTTCATGCCGGCGGCAAAGATGCGCTCTTCCATGCCGGAAGTGTCGCGGGAGCGGTTGGCCGTGTCGAGCAGTTTCGTGAGTTCCGTGCCGCTCCAAAAACGCGACTCGAAATCGTCGGTTTGACGCATGGCGCGGCGCACGACGAAGAATTTCTGGAAGATGACCGTCCAGCTGGCAAGCGAAAGCACGATCAGAATAGCGAGAACGGCCTTCACGACCAGACTCGCGTTGGCGATGAGCGTGAGGATCGAAAGATCGGCAGTGGTGTTCATAATGGAAAGCTTTGTCGGAATGAATGAACTGGAATTTAGTCGGCAAGGTCGAGCAGCGCGCGGATTTTTTCGTAGAGCGACTCCGGCATTGCAGCCGGCGCCATCGTGCGGCGGCTCACAGCGCCGACGCGCACTTCGCCTTCAGTAATGAGTTCGCTGCCTCGATAAACATTTTGCTCAAAGACGATCGAGGCGCGCCGCAGTGTCTTGATGCGCGTGCGCACGGTCAGGTGGTCTTCGAGCTTGGCGGCTCGACGGTAGCGGATGGCCACACTTACGGCAACAAAAAGGACGCCGTCGGGATCGGTGAGCGAATTCGCCTGCGCGACTTTGAGCTCCTTGAGGAGGTTCGAGCGGGCGCGCTCCATGAATTTGAGGTAGTTGCTGTGATAGACGATGCCGCCGGCATCGGTGTCTTCCCAGTAAACCTCAACAGGGAATTCGGCTGTGAATTCTGGCATGAGGAGAAATGCGTTTCGAAGGCTCCAGTCTGGCAGAAGGCATTTGCGGGCATTCGGACTGCTGGAGCGGAAAATTTGGATTCGAAGACCATACGAGCAGCATCAGCGGAAGCGCTTCAAATCGTGTTCCACAGTGCATTTATCCCGCCGTCGTTCGAGTGATCCCGTAGTATAGGTGCTCTTCAGCAGCTGTTGACCTGTAGGAGCGTCGACGGCAAAAAATCGCAAAAGATTGCTGTACTGAAGCAGGTCTGCGAAAGTCTGTTTCAGATGGATAGGAGAACACAAATTGACCCAAGGCCGGAGATCGATAAGCGATTATGCGTCCGCGTTGACGGCTAAGACCGATCCTGCGCACAGTCTTTTCAGTCGACGTGCCGTTTGGGCGGCTGCTGCCGCAGTGCTCGTGTTTGCGGCGTTGCTTTTTACGCTTCCGGATGTTACCAACAATCCGCGGCCGCTTGCTGAGTACGGCGAAAAGACGCTTTTTACAGCTTTTGGCGGCAGAAGTCCGCGGACGCTTGATCCACAGCGGTCATATTCGAGTGATGAAACGGCCCCTATTCCATCTATGAGCCGCCTTACCAGTACGCCTATCTGAAGCGGCCCTATGAGCTCGAGCCCCGCACGGTTGAAAAGGTAGCCGAGCCAAAGTACTTCGACAAAAGCGGAAAGGAGCTGCCGGCGGATGCCGATCCGGAAGCGGTGGCGGAGTCCCGCTATGTGCTTAAGATCCGCCGAGGCATTTTTTATGCGCCGCATCCGGCCTTTGCCAAAGATGAAAAGGGCGCTTTTCGCTACCACCATCTGGATGCGGACTTGGCAGCCCGCGTGCGCAGTCCTTTTGATCTGCCTGAAGCGGGCACACGAGAGCTCACGGCTGCAGACTACGCCAACGGCATTCGCCGTATTGCAAGTCCTCAGGTGGTGAGCCCGATTTACGGCACGATGAGTTCACGCATTGTGGGTTTTCCCGATTTTAAAAAGCGGCTTGACGCCAAGTGGCGGGCCATGCGTGAGGCCGGCGCCTCTGAAGAGACATTTTTTGATCTGATGGCAGAACCCCTTGAGGGGGTACAGGTCATTGACGACCATACATTGGAAATCCGCATTCACGGCAAAGACCCCCAATTTGCCTATTGGCTCGCAATGACCTTTTTCGCGCCGATGCCGCAGGAAGCAGAGCGCTTTTATGCACAGGCGGGATTGCGAGCCAACAACGTATCGCTCGATACCTGGCCTGTCGGCACCGGAGCCTTTCGTATGCAGACCTTCCGCGAAAATCGCCTGCATGTGCTCGAACGGAATCCGCTTTATAAGCACGGTTTTTATCCCTGCACGGGTGAGCCCGACGATGAGAAAAAAGGCCTCCTAAAGGACTGCGGCAAACCTCTGCCGCTCGTTGACCGCGTGGTTTTTGAAGTGGAAAAAGAAGCCATGCCGCTGCAGTCGAAATTTTTGGCGGGGTATTACGACAGTCCGTTTATCGATCGTGTCGATACGGGGCTCGGCTATTTGGTCGCAATGGATGACGATCCGGACAAGGCGGCGCTTTACGGCGGCCGCGGACTGAAGTTTCCTAAAACCGTGATGGCAGGACTTTGGTATCTAGGATTTAATTGGCTCGATCCCGTTGTGGGCGGCGGATCAACCCCGGAAGAAGCTGAGCGGCATCGCGCGCTGCGCCAGGCGATTTCTATCGCGGTCGATTGGGAGGAAAATATTGCCATCTTCCAGAAAAACCAAGGCATGCCGGCACATGGACCGATTCCGCCCGGTCTCTTTGGCTGGCGGGCTGACGGTCCGGAAGCTTTTAATCCTGTGGTGTATGAAAAGCACAATCAGCAGGTGATCAGAAAGCCGATTGAACGGGCCAAAGAGCTGCTTGCCAAAGCCGGGTGGCCTGACGGGCGCAATGCTCAGACGGGTGAGCCTTTAGTGCTCTTTTTTGACTATCAGAATGCCGCGCAGGGGTCGAGCGCCTATCTGGAGTGGTACCAGCGGCAGTTTAAAAAACTCGGTATTCAGCTTGAGATCCGTGCCACCGATTACAACCGCTTCCAAGAAAAAATGAGCAAGGGGGCCGCGCAAATCTTCTTCTGGGGATGGAACGCCGATTATCCGGATGCGGAAAATTTCCTTTTTCTCTTTTACGGTCCCAATGGCAAGGTGGCGCATGAGGGAGAGAATGCGGCCAACTATGAGAATCCGGCATTTGACCAGGCTTTCCGTGAAATGCGGCTCTTAGAAGACGGGCCGCAGAAGGCTGCGCTCATCGACCGAATGGTTGAGATTCTGCAGCAGGATGCCCCCATTCTCTTTGGCTATTTCCCGCCGGCCGCAGCGGCTTATCAGTCCTGGGTTGAAAATGCCAAGCCTTCCGGATTGGTACAGAACGCGCTGCAGTACTACGACGTTGATGCAGATCTTCGGCTGGCGAAAATTCGGGAATGGAATCGTCCTGTGCTTTGGCCGCTTGCCGTTCTTGCGCTTGGGATCGGACTCCTCGTTTGGGGAGCTCTTGCAGTGCTCGCTCGCCGACAGGCCAGGCGCCTGCGGCCGCTGAAGTCGAATGGAAGGAGCCGCTGATGATCAACTATTTGCTTCGCCGCGTGGTCTACGGCATTTTGATTCTGCTTGGCGTCAATCTCATCACGTTCGTGCTCTTTTTTGCCGTCAATACGCCCGACGACATGGCGCGGCTCAATTTGGGCGGCCGCCGCGTGACGGCTGATGCCATTGAGGCTTGGAAAGCGGCGCGCGGTCTCGACAAACCGCTCTTCATCAACACAGCGGCCGAGGGTGTGCAAAAAATAACGGACACGGTTTTCTTTGAGCGAAGCGTGCCGCTCCTTTTCTTTGATTTCGGCCGCAGCGACTCGGGCCGCGATATCGGCTACGAAATTTCAACCCGCATGTGGCCCTCTCTGGCGCTTGCCGTACCGACTTTTCTGCTCGGCCTCATCGTGATGGTGGCCTGGTCGCTTTTGGTGGTGCTTTTTCGCCGAACGAGGGTGGAGGCGGCAGCCATTGGGCTCTCTGTCTTTCTGATGTCCATTTCCTCGCTCTTTTACATCATTGTGGGCCAGTGGCTCTTTTCAAAGCTGATGCGGCTTTTCCCCATTTCAGGATGGGCGGACGGCTGGGGATGCACGGCATTCTTGGTGCTGCCGGTGCTGATTGCGCTCTTTTCGCGTTTGGGCAGCGATACGCTCCTTTATCGAGCGATGTTTCTCGAGGAAATCGGCCGCGACTATGTTCGTACGGCACGCGCCAAGGGGTTATCTGAAGGCGCAGTACTGCGGCGTCATGTGCTCCGAAATGCTGCGCTTCCCATCATCACCTCGTCGGTAGCGGTGATTCCAATGCTTTTTATGGGAAGCCTCATTATGGAAAGCTTCTTCGGCATTCCCGGTCTGGGGAGCTATACGATCGACGCTTTGGGGGCACAGGACTTTTCCGTCGTACGCACGATGGTTTTTCTCGGCACCTTCGCCTACATCATCGGCTTGATTGCTACCGATATCGTTTATGCCTGGGTGGATCCGCGCATCCGACTCGCTTGATGCGCTCAAGGCTCTCTCAGGACTCGTCAGAACACCGCTCAATTCGTCATGCTTCCTGTTTTCCTTCCGACTGACTTTGTTGCGTGGGGGCTTTTCGTCCTCCTCATATTGGCCGTCCGTCATGTTCGCCGATCGCCGGAATTGGCACGCCGCTGGCGCATGGTTTTTGCGAGGCCTTCTGCAGCAGCCTCGGCTGCCGTACTGGCGATTTTTCTGCTGACGGCGCTCATGGACTCCATTCATTGGCGCGACGCACTGCCGCCGGCGGATGCCTCAGACGCCGCAAGTGCCGTGCAGGCGTACTCTCCGGAGGTGAAGTCCCTTTTGGATGTTGTGATACTGGAGCGCCTTAAAGCGGCAGGGGATGAGCGCAGCTATTCCATGCCTTTTGCGCTTCGCGAATTCGACAAGACGACGGTTTTTAAAGACGGACATGCCGTACGTGATTTCCAGCCGCTCAAAAATGCGGGGAAACTCTTTGGGCACCGTACAAGGACATTTGAATTGGTAAAGGGAACGCTGATTGCCGCAATCGCGGGCGGTGTTACAGCCTTTCTCGCGTGGATTTTCACGGCTTTGGCGATAGCCCGCCGGCGAAACGCGACCTTCACGCAGACCTTGATGGTGATGCGGAACCGAGACGGGCGTTTCCCATGGAGACCGGCCATGCTTGTTTTTACAGTCGCTTGGCTGCTGATGGTCTGGCTTATCCTGATTTGGCCCAACTGGCACGTTTTCGGTACGGATGCGGTTGGCAACGACGTGCTTTATGAAGCGGTCAAAAGTGTTCGAACGGCGGTGGTGATCGGTTCGCTCGCAACGCTCGCGACGCTGCCGTTTGCGCTGACGCTCGGAATTGCCGCAGGCTATTTCCGCGGGTGGGTGGACGATGTCATTCAGTATGTTTATACGACGATCTCCTCTATTCCAAGCGTGCTCCTCATCGCGGCATCCGTACTGATGGTGCAGGTGTTCCTCGATAAGCACCCAGAGCTCTATCAAACCAGTCTCGAACGCGCGGATCTGCGGCTGATGCTGCTCGCGGTCATCATCGGCATGACTGGCTGGGCTACGCTCGCGCGGCTTTTGCGGGCTGAAACGATGAAACTCTCCACGCTCGACTTCGTGTCAGCGGCTAAAGCCTTGGGCGTGAAGCCTTTTGCGGTGATGCGGCGCCATATTCTGCCCAATGTGATGCACATCGTTCTGATCGTTACGGTGCTCGACTTTTCGGGCATTGTGCTCTATGAGGCCGTGCTTTCTTATGTCGGCGTCGGGGTGGATCCCACCATGCATTCCTTCGGCACCATGATTAATTCAGCCCGCAGCGAACTGTCGCGCTCTCCCATGATTTGGTGGAATCTTCTCGCCAGCTTTCTCTTCCTTGTGACGCTGGTGCTCTCGGCCAATATTTTTGCTTCTGCCGTTCGAGATGCCTTTGATCCTCGTGCCGCGGGCCGTGGCCACGCTTGATGGAGGGGTGCTGATGAATATCCAAAGTGAACCGTCGCTGTTATCGGTCGACCGCCTGACGATAGATCTGCCGCTCTCGGGCGGCGTGCTTCACCCTGTGCGCGGCGTGAGTTTCACCGTACGCCGCGGTGAAGCGCTGGCGCTTGTGGGGGAATCGGGCTGCGGCAAAAGCCTTACTGCGATGGCGCTGATGCGGCTGCTGCCCGAGGATGCTCAAGTGCCTTCGGGGACGGTGACGCTCGAGGGACGAGAGCTCTTGTCACTCACCGAGAAAGAAATGGAGCGCGTTCGCGGGGCAGGCATTGCCGTGATTTTTCAGGAACCGGCAACGAGCTTTAACCCCGTGATGACGGTGGGCGATCAGGTGGCGGAAATGATCCGCACGCATTTGACGTGCGGACGCACGGAGGCAAGAGCGCGTGCCGTCGAGTGGCTGCGCCGAGTCGGCATTCCTCGCCCAGAAGAAGCATATGACGCTTATCCGCATGAGTTGTCGGGCGGTCTGAAGCAGCGTGCGATGATCGCCATGGCACTCTCGGCAGATCCCAAAGTGGTGGTGGCGGATGAGCCGACCACGGCTTTGGATGTCACTGTAGCGCGTCAGGTTCTCGAGCTTCTCAATGACTTAAAGCGCGAACGCGGTTTGACGCTCATTTTCATCACTCATGACCTTGCGCTGCTGCCAGGGATCGCTGATCGCGTTGCACTGATGTATGCGGGTGAAATTGTCGAAATGGCGCCGACAGAAGCATTTCTTGCCCATCCGGAGCATCCTTATGCGCAGGCGCTCCTGGGTGCGCTGCCGCGGCCGGACGGTGCTCCGCTCCAGCCGGTGGAAGGCTCGGTGCCGAATCTTTGGGGGCCGCTCAAGGGCTGCGCTTTTGCGCCGCGCTGTGCACGGGCCAAGTCAAAGTGCTTTGAACATGCGCCTGCTCCTCAGTCTCGGCGCGATGGGCTGGGCACTGTGCGGTGCATCTTCGCGGGCGACAAGACGACCGCCGAATGCAGGACGTTCGCTGCGCCCGAAGCGGCGGCCATAGACGGAGAGCCCGTGCTGGAACTCCAACATGCGGCAGTACGTACGGCACCCAAAGGCTTTACGCAGTCGCTCGCGGCTTTTGTCGGCCGTGCGGTCGGCCGCACTATTTTGCCGGACTGCACGCTGAGGCTTCATCGCGCAGAGACGCTTGCGCTCGTCGGTGAATCGGGAAGCGGCAAGACGACGGCCGCCTTGACTGCTTTAGGGCTTTTAGGAAACGGACTGCTCGCTGAGGGTACTGTGCGCTGCGGCGGTATTTCAATGCCGGTTGCAGGGCCTCGCAGCCCGGTTTTCAGAAGAAAGGTACAGATTGTTTTTCAGGATCCCTTTTCTTCGCTTGATCCGCGCATGACAGTGGGGCAGATTTTGGAAGAGGCGCTCGTTTCGCTCAGACCGGACTTGACGCCTGCAGAGCGACTTCTCCGCATGCAGGCGCTTTTGAAGGAGACTGGACTCGCTCCCGAAAGTCTGGAGTGTCTGCCGCATGAATTTTCGGGCGGTCAGCGTCAACGCATTGCCATTGCCCGAGCACTCTCGGTTGAGCCTGAAGTGATTGTGCTCGATGAACCAACTTCCGCTTTGGACGTTTCCGTACAGGCGCAAATTCTCAATTTGCTCGGCAGTCTGCAGCGCGAGCGCGGTTTGGCTTATCTGCTCATCACGCATAACTTTGCCGTGGTGGAGCACGCTGCCCACCGCGTGGCGGTTATGCAGGGCGGACGAATCGTTGAAGAAGGTGCTGCAGCAGCGGTGCTGACGCATCCCAAGGCGGCTTATACAAAGCGGCTGCTGGCGAGTGTGCCGCGGCTCTAGCGGAGCGAGTTAAGAACCATGCAATGCCTTCTAAAACGTCTTGCCGCTTCGGCGCTATCGACACGGTGACGACCTACTGCCGATCGTTGTCTTGACGATGAAATTGGCTGGCCTTTTCAGGCTGACGGGTATGGCGCTTTCATCCGCAGACATTCGAATCGTCTTTATGGAGCCTGCGGGTGATGAGCATTGGTCGGTATCGATGATTCGGCAAATGCCGCGGGATCGGGAAACAAAGACGAAAGAAAGACGACATAGCCGCCTGATTATGAGTGTCAATGCGCAACTTTTTGCTGAAGACCTCAAAGAACGCATAAAAGCCATACCGTTTGTCAGCAGGACAGACCGCCATTGTCACCCGTTTGTCGGAAAATCGACTGCCGTGATTCTCCCAAAGAACGAAGAAGATCCAAGGCGCTCTGAAGAGCACGGTGCGGCTTAACGCGAAGAGGCAGAAGGGCTTGCGCGGACAGTCGTTTGGGAGGATTTTCAGCCAGCGGCTCCTCCGCCGGATATTCGGCAAACATGATGATTCGAACGGCATTGGAATCCGGGGCTGCCGATGATTCCCAGATTTGCTTGCTGTGCCGGTCCGGTTTCGAATGCGTTTTGGGCTGATTGCAGCGTGAAGCCGGCAATGACTTTGGCTTTGCTGATCGGAGGATGGGTCTGCTCGAAGACTCGTTTGCAGAACGAGAGAAAGCTCTGGCCGGAACGGTTCCGTCCGCAGTCGTCATAGGCTCGGGAGCTTGGGCGGGGCAGCGTGATCGTCTTGGAGACTTCTTGGTTGTGAGCGTCTTCACAGTTTCTTCACTGCGGCTGCATCCGGCCATCAAGCGATTGGACGCTGACGGAGGCGTCTACATGAAGCAAGGGTTACTACCACACCCAAAAAAGAGGAATGTTCCCTGTAAGCAACAAGATGTCGATATAGGGTTTACATCACACATATCGATAAACACGCGATTTCAGGCCAACAAAAGCGACTGTGGTCATCTAAGGGTATCCCCCCCCCCTAATATTCTTGATTTTTTACGATGTCCGTTGTGTTTGCGCACAGCCCGGCTCGAGTGCAGTTCCACTTGGCATGGGTATACAAGATCAATCTTGGAGTAAAAACAATGAATCGTACATTTAAGGTGGCTAAGTCGCTCACACGCGGCGTCGTGGTCACAAGCGAAAAGGCCTCCTCCTATCAGGGCAAGGCCGTCAAGACCGTAGTCGCAGCTGCTGTGGCTTCTCTCGTGGCAGGCGCGGCGATCGCTGCGAAGACACCTGTAGATGACATCAAGCTTGGTGCGGACGGTGCCCTCGTTAAGGACAGCACCAATGTGACGGCGGTAGTGACCGGTACGGCTACCGTTACATATAAAGATGGTAGCAATATCAAGACGGACAAGTGGGATGCCGATAAATATAACCATACGGGTACTACGACGGTGACGCTTGACGGCGGCAAGATCGTTGTTGATGCGACGGGTTATACCGACAGCCAAGATTTCACGATGGGTAAGGGCTCCGTTACGGGCAACGGTACCATTGCTGTTACAGCCGGCACCAAGGCTGCCAAGCTTTTCTTGAATAAGAATAGCGACGGGACTGGCGGTGCGCTTACTCTTAAGAAGGCGGATATCACTCTTGCCGGTACCACTGCTGCTGCAGCCTTGGAAGCTCAGTCGACCGTCACTATTGAAGAAGGTTCTCTCAACTTCACGATCGCAGGAGACGCGAAGACGGGTACTGGCTCATTGATTTCGGGCGGAGCCATTACGCTCGGCAAAGCGGCTGATAAGGAAAATGCCGCAACGGCTGTGGCCATCAATGTTGCCAAGGACGTCACGGCTACGGTTAAGAGTACTGATGTCATCAAGCTCACGAACGCTGCGTTTGCCAACGCCGGCAAGCTGACGCTTAAGGGTTCTCAGATCGCTCTCGACTCCGACTTCGATGACTCGACGAATGCCGGTACGACGGTATTTGACGGCGCAACGACGCTCTCCAAGAACTTCACGGGTTCTGTCGTTGAAATGGCTGACGCGGCTACGGCTGCTAAAGATGCCAAGCAGGTCTTCACCGGTGATGTTACTGTGGGTGCCGGTGCTGCCTTTGCGGCTGACAAGCTGACGATTTCTAAGGACAGCACGCTTAGCACCACTGCAGCTGTAACGGGTGAAAATGCAAAGGCCGCTGGCTCCTTGAATGTCTCCGAAGCGATTGTTAAGACAGGCACTCAACACAGCTTCTCCGGTACGGAAACCTTCGGCAAACTGACGATCGGCGATGCTGCTGCGACTACTCCGACTGCCGCCAAGATTACAGTTGCGGCCGGCACGCTCGATGTGAGCGATACGCTGACGGTGAAGGGCAATGCCGTTAAAAATGAATCGGCCTCCACTGATGGAACGGCTACTCTCGCGCTGACGGGCGGCGTCACGACGCTGAAGACCGCATCTATCGGCGACTTTGGTGTTCTTTCAGTTACTAGCACGGCCAAACTTAACGTTACCGACACCCTGACCGTTGCGGGCAGCGCGGCCAATAAGACTGCCGCGGTTACGCTTGCTGGTGAGAACGCCGCCATTGCCAACCTCGTTGTCAATGCAAACGGTACAGTCACTGCTTCGTCTCGTGACAAAGATTTGACGATCACCAATCTTACGGTCGGCAACGGCGGTTCTTTCACGGTGAACGGTTCCTACGCGATGGTTGAAAAGCTTTCTGTGGCGAAGGCTGATACGACCAATAACAAGGCTGCAGGAACGTTTACTCTGACGAGCGGCACGTTGGAAACGACCGGTGACCAGATCTTCACGGTGGATAACACGAAGACGACGCTCGCCGAGAAGCTCTCGCTCAAAGACGGGCTTACGACGGATTCGTTCACTGGCGGCGAACTCGTTCTCGTTGATGAAACCTACAACGGCAAAGCGATTCAGTACACGCTTTCCGATTGGCAGACGGTTAAAGCTGAATTGGGTTCCAGCACGGATCTCGTCCTTCTTTACGGCACGCTGGTGGGTGCAACCGGTGACGACGGCGTAACCGCTAAGGCTTCGTTCAACGAAGCTCAAACGGTCGGCTATACCGGTAAGAGTGCTGTACTTTGGAAGTACGGCCAGGCGGCAGCCGCAGCGACGGTCAGTGGAAAAGATTTGACGGTTGGTTCGATCGAATTTACGAAGGCTGACGGCTACACCGGCAATCTCGACAGCGTCTCGATCAAAGCTGGTTCGGGTAAGACGGTTTCGCTTCTCAGCGACGCCGACCAGCAGGTCTTCATTGGCGCTCTTGATAAGGACGGCAAGCCGGTTGCCGTCACCCTGGAAAATGAATCTACAGACAGCAAGGGATCGTTCGCATTCGGCGATGAAGGTGACTACGACAACGTCGGTGTTGTGACGAATAAGGTTATCGCCAAGACAGGCGTTACCGTTTACGACGATTTCACGTTCGATGCCGTTGAGCTCGATGGCGGTTTTATCACGGTCGCCGGCCGTATGGCAGCAAAGGACATCACGTCTAAGGCTAATGAAGTCACCACGGTTCAGGAAAGCGGCACGCTGGTTCTGGCCGGCACGGCTGCGGATCCGAAGAAGGGTGAATTTGGTCAGCAGGTGGCCGCTAATGTCACGATTGGCGGTGCTGAAGAAGGGAATTCTACAGCTCAGAACGGCGCACTCTTTGTAGTCGGAACGGCTGATGATGAACAGGCTGCTCAGGTTTACCAGGCTGCGCACCACCTTGACAACACTCTCTGGGTGGGACAGGCTGTCAAGTTCAATGGCAGCGTTTCATTCGCTCAGCAGAATGCCTCTGGCACTTGGAATGGTCGTGACGGTGTGCCCGGCGAAAAGACTGTTGCCATCGATCTCGCTGCCTTGGCTCAGAGCGGCTACACGCACTCTGACAAAGCTGTGATTACGGGATTGACCGTTACTCCCGAGAAGCTGGTTCTCGCTAACCTTCAGCAGGTGAGCAAGGATACGCTCGGCTACAACGACTATCGTGAGCCGTATTTCCTGAATGTTGGTACGGCCGTCAGTACGCGAGTTGATTTTGGTACCGAGTTCTATCAGGAAAGCGCTGCAAACGTCATCAACGGAAACGCTTACTTTGTGGTTGACGAAGATACCGTTAAAGAAGTGAAGGCACTCGGCCTCAACAGCTTCGGCGCTGTCGAATCGGCTGTTCGCAACCTTGAGTTCGGTCAGAACGAAATCGCGGATACGGTGATCTTTGATCTGTACGGCAGTGTGAGAAAGAACGCTTATCTGCTTGCTGCTGATGAAGCTTACGACAAGTACCGTGAGGAACTTCAGAAAGCCGGTAAGTATCCGACGGGGACCTCGGAGGATGATGCAGTTGCTCGGTACAAACTCGAGCAAGAGTTCTATGCTCCCTATGTTGCGGAACTCGTGAAGGCTGAGCACGCAGCCACGAACATGGCGGCTCTGGGCGGCGCGTTCACGACGGCGCTCGACATCAATGATCAGGTCACGGCTGCCGTCA
>ENA-ORUI01000042-ORUI01000042.1-human-gut-metagenome-genome-assembly--contig:-NODE-42-length-152917-cov-14.835970_pt1 | contig 152917 bp, 157 predicted proteins | sample MGYA00242078_ERZ509205 | MGnify/ENA primary metagenome ERZ509205 (study PRJEB26280, sample SAMEA2338828) | human gut metagenome | biome: human gut; feature: human-associated habitat; material... | reverse complement strand
GCAGTTGGGTATTCACCCTTGCCCGCAAAACCGAAAGAGAAAAGGGCTTGGTAATGTAATCATCAGCGCCCCTCTCCAGTCCGTCTACGATGTCCAGATCGGTGTCATTGGCAGTCAGCAGAATAACAGGAACCCCGGGCATGTTTTCCTTGACCTCCCGGAGCAGCTCAAGCCCACTGCCATCCGGCAGATTGATATCCAACAGGATCAGGGATACACCGCCGCAAAGCAATTGCTCTCTTGCCGCTTTTAGATCATGACAGGATATAATCTGACGGTCATCTGCTTTCAGTGCTTTGCATAAGCCTTGATTCAAACCGATATCATCTTCAATAATCAATAACTGTTCCATGTATCTCACTCCTTCGTTGTTCAAATGCTACCAAGTATCGCAATAAAATATCCTAAAATAATTGTTCTGTCTCCGAAATCACGGAGGTCGTACCTAATATTACGATCGCATCAGAAAAAGAATTCGCCAGGTTCAGTGCCTGTTTCACCGAATCCGTCCATTCCGTGAGGATTCCTTCCTGCATCAGAACTTCCCTCTGATGTTGCGAAAAATGATAATGCGGATTCCCGGATTTGGTGAGAATGATTCGGTTCGCAACTTCCCTCATAGACCGGACCACACCGGCATAATCCTTATCCTCCGGAATCCCCACGATAACAGTACAATTCGAAATCCCCAGATGACGCAGAACTTCTTTTACATTTTCACAGCTGGCGGAATGGATGCACGCATCCAGCAGGATAAAAGGGTCCGAACTTAGAATCTCCATCCGCCCCGGATGATGGATCGCAGACAGTTGGCGGCGAATTTGATTGCACATTGTATCTGAAAATATATCCGGAGCATTGGATTCCCGGCAAAGATCTGCCATGACATCCACGCACAGAGCCAGAGCCAGTGCGCAGTTTTTCACCTGATGTTCTCCCAATAACGGAATCTGTAAATCAGGATAAATGTTATCTCCGATCACCACATCAAATAGCATACCGGAACAGGTATAGCGGATATTTTCTGCCTGAAAATCCCGACCATATATTTTGTAGGGAACCTGCATAGCCTCGGCACGGCGAACCAGAACCTTCAATACTTCCGGCTCCTGCTCCGCAAAATAAACACACTTCTGCTCCCCGGTGATGACGTGGGATTTATCTTCTGCAATGGCAGTCAGCGTATCTCCCAGCTCTCTTGTATGCTCTAAGAAAATCCGGTTGATCACGGCATAGTCGTGACGAATGTTGTTCACATCATCATATTTTGCACCCTTTCCGCATTCAAATACATTGAAATCCGTATGCTTTTCCGAAAAATAAGTCAGTGCCAGGTCCGCCTGAATGCCCATGGGGCTGATACATACCGACTCCGGCAGATCGGAGGCAATGTCCAGAATCTCCGGCTGGATCTGTGCCATCAGACGGCAAAAGTCGGTTTCACTGATCATGGTATCATTGACGCGGAAGCGCTCTCTGAAATCCGTAATATGAGGACTGGTCATTAGGCCTACGGATAAATTTGTCTGCAGGATCCGGGAAATCATATTGGCAACGGATCCTTTTCCCTTGCTTCCGGTGACGACGACACAGGGAGCAATCGATTTCTGCCGGAGCAGAGATCTCGTCAGCTCAGGATGTCTTTTTCCGGCATCCTGAGCGGCATAGTCCTGATGTGTGGCAGCCCGCAGATAGGAAGCATAGACGAAGTCTTCCGCCTCTTTCTGCGTAGTGAACTTATGAAATTCCAGTGGTGTTCCGGAAACATTATTCATAAAAATAAGCATACCTTTCCGTAACCTGCAATTTTACCGATATTACAGTATCGTATATTTTCGTATACTGTGCAGGTACAAATATGAGATGAGTTCCTTATGCAAAGTCTGATCGTATTGTTTCCATAACTTTTGCTGCAACATTAATACCGGAGGCTTTTTCAATGCCTTCCAGTCCCGGCATAACATTGATTTCGCAAAAATAAGGTTTTTCTCTGCCAAAAAGCAGATCAATTCCCAGAAAATCCAGTCCGGTCTGTTCGTAAATATCTGCGGCTATGGTACGGATGCCGGGCGTGACAGGGTAAGGCTCTACCGAAGCGCCCAGAGCTACATTTGCACGGAAATCCCCATGGGATCTGCGCTGCATACAGGCAACGGCTTCTCCGCGGATGCTGTAAAATCGCAGATCTCTGCCGTAGCTTTTCGAGATAAATTCTTCGAAGAGCCATTCCTTAGAGGAAGGGTAGTTAAGAGAGAGTTCCTCATAAGAAGCTTTATCCCGGATGCAGATGATTTCCTCGCCCATGGAGCTTTCCAGTCCTTTACCGACAAAAGGAAGCCCCAATTGTTCTACAATAGAAGAAAAAGGCAACAGTGAAGTTCCCAGAAGATATTTCGGGATCAGAAAGGCTTCGGAATGAAGCCTTCGTACCTGTTCAAATTTATTAATATAGATGTTATAAGCAGTTAAAGGATTATAGCTTCGGGTGGCAAGTGCATTTATAGCATCCTTTTCCCGTCCCCATTTATAGCGGTTGATGACAAAATCCACAGGTTCCAGTATTTTACCATGATTTATAACACCATGCGGAGAGACCATAGTATCGTGGATCCCTACAATCTGCAGATCCATATCCAGGGCAGAAGCTTCCTGTACCAGACGATTGCAAGTATAAGCGTTGGTCATAGCATTATATTTTTCTATGATATATCCTCTGATAGGCATAAGGCACCTCGTAATTTCAGTATTCTCATGGTTAACATAGCAAAATGTAATCAAAATAGCAAGAAATATAGTTCTTCTATTGAAAAAGGAGCAATATCCTGCGTATAATAAGAGACATAAAAGCCTAAAGTACTACCACAGAATATATTAAGTAGAAACAAAAGAGGAGACATACCAATGAAATTACTCGAAGAGCGCATTCGCAAAGACGGTACAGTAAAAGCAGGGAATGTATTAAAAGTAGATTCTTTTCTGAATCATCAGATGGACATTGATCTGTTCAATGAAATGGGAAAAGAGTGGGCGCGTCTGTTCGCAGACCGTAAGATTACGAAGATCCTGACTGTGGAGGCTTCCGGTATCGGCATCGCCTGTTTGGCAGCCCAGCATTTTCATGTACCGGTGGTATTTGCAAAAAAGTCCCAGTCCGTAAATATTGACGGTGAAGTATATTCCACCAAGATCGAATCCTTTACGCATAAGAGAGTATATGACGTGATCGTCTCCAAAAAATTCCTGCATCCGGAAGATCATATTCTGATCATTGATGATTTCCTGGCCAACGGATGCGCACTGGAGGGTTTGATCGACATTGTCAATAAAGCGGGAGCTTCTGTAGAGGGTGTCGGCATTGCCGTTGAGAAGGGATTCCAGAAGGGCGGCGACCTGATCCGTTCCAAGGGTATCCGTGTAGAGTCGCTCGCTATTGTGGAAAGTATGGATGACAAAACAGGAGAGATCACATTTCGATCTTAAGAGTTAGATAACTATTCAGAACCACATTCGCAAACGAGTTAATAAAAATTTAATACTTCTCTTGACAAGAAGTCAGACAAATGCTTATACTGACTAATGTTGAGAGAGTACAATAAAGGGGTCGTATGAAGGTGTCATACACCCTTTTTGCGTTGACTCACCGGTTTATCTGCAGATCTGTGCCCGCGCTGCTACATGGATCTGTAACGAAGCAGCAGCGCAGAAAGAGGAGAATTATGAAAAAGAAAGTCGTAAGTTTACTCGCAGCTATGGCTCTCGCAGTTACTGCTCTGGCAGGATGCGGTTCCAATAACGCAGCTACCACCGGCACAGATGCTGCAACTGTTGCAGCTACTACTGAGGCAGCAGCTACTACTGAGGCAGCAGCTACTACTGAAGCAGCTGGCGAAGCTGTCAGTGGTGTAAAGGCAGGTTTTATTTTCCTGCATGATGAGAACTCTACTTATGATCTGAACTTCCTGAACGGAGCAAAGGCAGCTTGTGAGAAGCTTGGCATTGAGTACATGACCAAGACCAACATTCCTGAAGGACAGGAAGCTTATGAAGCAGCTTGTGAGCTTGCTGATGCAGGCTGCAATTTTATTTTTGCAGACAGCTTTGGACATGAGGACTACATCATCGAGGCTGCTAAGGAGTATCCCAATGTTCAGTTCAGCCATGCAACCGGAACCAAGGCTCATACCGAGGGCCTGGACAACTTCCACAATGCATTTGCTTCCATCTATGATGGCCGTTACCTTGCAGGTATCGTTGCAGGCATGAAGCTGAATGAGATGATCGCTAACGGTGATATTACCGAGGATCAGGCTAAGATGGGTTATGTAGGTGCTTATACTTATGCAGAAGTTATGTCCGGTTATACATCCTTCTTCCTGGGCGCTCGTTCCGTATGCCCCAGCGTTACCATGGATGTAACCTTTACCGGTTCCTGGTATGATGAGACCGCTGAGAAAGAAGCAGCTAACAAGCTGATCGAGGGCGGATGCGTACTGATCAGCCAGCATGCAGACTCCATGGGTGCTCCTACCGCATGTGAGACCGCAGGCGTTCCCAACGTATCTTACAACGGAAGCACTGAGGCAGCCTGCCCCAATACCTTCCTGGTATCTTCCAGAGTTAACTGGGAGCCTTACTTTGAGTATGCTATTAAATGTGTAGCAGATGGAACTCCTATCGATACTGACTGGTGTGGTACTCTGGAGACCGGCTCTGTAGAGCTGAGCGATCTTGGTGCTGCTGTAGCAGATGGTACCGCAGAAGCAGTAGAAGCTGCAAAGGCTGATCTGATCGCAGGCAAGACTCATGTATATGATATCACCACCTTTACTGTAGACGGCAAGACCCTGGACAGCTATGAAGCTGATATCGATACCGATCCTGATTATACTCCCGACCATGAGGTAGTAAGTGACGGATACTTCCATGAGTCCGATGTTGCATTCCGTTCCGCTCCTTACTTCAATGTAAGAATTGATGGAATCAACCTGTTGGATGAGCAGTATTAATTGACTTATTGAAATAGCCCGGACGGCGCAGCGTTTATCGCCGCGCCGCCCTTTTTCTAACTTATTGATCTTTTGCGGATGGATGAGGTAGAAAAGGGGCGGCCAGTGTGCTTATGCCAGGTATTAAAAGACCTGAAAATTTGCAGGTCGTGGATAAATTGGAAAGGTGACTAGGATGGAAAAAGAGACAAAAGTAGCTGCGGTTTCGATGAAAAACATTACCAAGACTTTTGGATCCGTGATTGCCAATGATAAGGTAAATCTGGATATCTATAAGGGTGAGATATTATCACTGCTTGGGGAAAACGGCAGCGGTAAGACGACACTGATGAATATGCTCTCCGGTATTTATTTCCCGGATGAGGGACAGATCTTTATTAACGGTAAGGAAGAGGTCATCAAATCCCCCAAGGATGCGTTACGGCTGGGAATCGGTATGGTGCATCAGCATTTTAAGCTGATCGATGTACTTTCCGCTACCGAGAATATCATCCTGGGTCTGGAAGGCAGGCTTAATATCAAGGAGGCATCCCGTAAAATAGAGGAGATCTGTGATAAATACGGTTTTGAAGTAGATCCGAAGCAGAAAATCTATGATATGACGGTATCCCAGAAGCAGACCGTAGAGATTGTAAAGGTGCTGTATCGTGGTGCGGATATTCTGATCCTGGATGAGCCTACCGCCGTACTGACACCGCAGGAGACAGAGAAGCTCTTTAACGTTCTCCGGAAAATGAGAGATGACGGCAAGGCTATTGTCATTATTACCCATAAAATGCATGAAGTGGAATCTCTGTCCGACAGGGTGGCTGTGCTTCGTAACGGTCAGTATATTGGAAGCATGCTGACAAAGGATACCACCGTTACGGAAATGACCAATATGATGGTGGGACATGCGGTTACTTTGAATATTGTCAGACCGGAACCTGTGAATCCGAAGCCCCGTATCGAAGTACAGGGACTGACTGTACGTAACGAAGAAGGTATCGTTAAGCTGAAGGACGTCTCCTTTACCGCCAACAGTGGTGAGATCCTGGGAATCGCCGGTATCTCCGGCTGTGGACAGAAGGAGCTTCTGGAAGCCATTGCAGGTCTGCAGGTAACAGAAGCCGGCACGATCAGCTATGTGGAAGATGATGGAAGTAAGGAAATGCTGATCGGCAAGGATCCGTTGAAGATCGCAGAGATGGGCGTATCACTTTCTTTTGTACCGGAGGATCGTCTTGGCATGGGCCTGGTAGGCAATATGGACCTAACCGATAATATGATGTTACGTTCCTTCCGACAGGGACATACACCGTTTACGAACCGAAAGCCTTCCAAACAGCTTGCGACTGATGTGGTAGAAAATCTGGAGGTTGTAACCCCGGGTATCACCACTCCGGTACGCAGATTGTCCGGTGGTAATGTACAGAAGGTTCTCGTTGGAAGAGAGATTGCGTCTGCACCTACCGTACTGTTGACGGCCTATGCGGTACGTGGACTGGATATTAATTCTTCGTATACTATATATGACCTGATCAATGAACAGAAGAAAAAGGGTGTTGCCGTGATTTTCGTAGGTGAGGATCTGGATGTGCTGATGGAGCTGTCCGACCGTATCATGGTATTGTGCGGCGGAGAAGTGAGCGGTATTCTGGATGCGAGAAAGACAGACAAAAATGAGGTCGGTATGCTGATGACCAGAGTAGGAGGCAAAGAACATGAAGGAAAAGAATAAAGAGCCTTTGTTTCATATCGTAAAAAGAGATGCGCTTCCCTGGTATAAATCTCTGGGTATTCGATTTTTGGCAATCCTGCTGGCACTGATCCTGTGCGGTATCATTACGACGATCACCACGGGAATCAATCCTTTACAGGTATATCAGTCCATCGTTCTGGGTGCTTTCGGATCCGTCCGCAAGACCTGGGTCACTTTTCAGAATATAGCGATCCTGCTTTTGATCGCATTGGCATTGACTCCGGCATTTAAGATGAAATTCTGGAATATCGGCGGTGAGGGACAGGTACTGATCGGCGGTCTGGCAGCAGCAGCCTGCATGATCTGTCTGGGAGATAAGCTTCCGAACGCAGTTGTGATCCTGTGCATGATCGTGGCAAGTCTGGCAGCAGGAGCCATCTGGGGCTTCATTCCCGCATTTTTCAAGGCGAAATGGAATACCAATGAGACGCTGTCTACGCTGATGATGAACTACATAGCTACACAGCTGGTGGCATTTTATACGATAGTATGGGAGGTTCCCAAGGGATCCGGTAAGATCGGTATCATCAACCAGAACACCAATGTGGGCTGGCTACCGCAGATCTTCGGTTCCAAATATCTGTTAAGTATTGTAGTGGCAGTAGTGATCACGATATTTATGTATGTATATTTGAACTACAGTAAGCAGGGATATGAGATCTCTGTTGTGGGTGAAAGCGAAAATACTGCAAAATATGTGGGTATCAAGGTAGAAAAAGTCATTATCCGTACCATGCTGTTGTCCGGTGCTCTCTGCGGACTGGTAGGTCTGCTGTTGGTAGGAGGTATCAATCATACTGTGACCACCACGATTGCAGGTGGACAGGGATTTACCGCTGTACTGGTATCCTGGATGTCCAAGTTCAATCCTCTGACCATGGTATTCTCCAGCCTCCTGATCATATTCATGGATCGCGGAGCCAGTGAGATCTCTACCAATTTTGGACTGAATCATTCTTACTCCGATATTCTGACAGGTATTATCCTGTTCTTTATCATCGGCTGTGAGTTCTTCATTACTTACAGACTGCAGTTCCGTAAAAAAGCAGAAAAGGAGGAACAGTAAGCATGTGGTCATTTTTACTTGCATTTATTCCGAGAGCAATCGTACAGGGAATTCCTCTGTTATACGGGAGTACCGGTGAGATCATCACGGAGAAGTCCGGTAATCTGAATCTGGGAATCCCCGGCGTCATGTATGTGGGAGGTATCTGTGGTGTCATCGGATCTTTCTTCTATGAGAGATCCGCAGGAGGCGCGGCGAACATGAATGGGTTTCTTGCTATTGCGATTCCGATGCTCTGCTGCCTGTTAGGATCCCTGTTGATGGGACTGCTGTACTGCTTCCTGACTGTTACCCTGCGGGCGAACCAGAACGTGACCGGTCTGGCAATGACCACCTTCGGTGTCGGCTTCGGTAACTTCTTCGGCGGATCCCTGATCAAGTTGGTGAACAGTGATGTACCTTCCATTGCACTGTCTGCTACCAGCAGTTATTTCAGTAAGTCCCTTCCTTTTGCGGGAAAACTTGGCTGGTTTGGCAAGCTGTTTTTATCCTATGGATTCCTGGCTTATCTGGCAGTGATCATTGCGTTTGCGGCATCGTATGTTCTGAGTCATACCAGAACCGGACTGCACTTAAGAGCAGTCGGTGAGGGTCCCAATACCGCAGATGCAGCCGGTATCAACGTATCCCGGTACAAATACATCGCTACCTGCGTGGGATGTATGATCGCAGGTCTGGGCGGACTGTACTATGTAATGGATTATGCCTGCGGTGTCTGGTCCAACGATGCGTTCGGTGACAGAGGCTGGCTTGCCATTGCGCTGGTCATCTTCACTATCTGGAGACCGAATATCAGTGTATTTGCTTCTTTCCTGTTCGGTGGTCTGTATATTCTGTATCTGTATCTGCCCACCGGTATCGAGCATATGGAGTATCAGGAGCTGTATAAGATGATCCCTTATGTCGTGACCTTACTGGTACTGGTCATCACCAGTATGAGGAGCAAGAGAGAGAATCAGCCCCCCGCAAGTCTGGGACTGGCGTACTTCAGAGAAGAGAGATAATAATTTTATAGAAAGACGATTAAAAACGGCGTTTTCCGGAAATTTCCGGAGAATGCTGTTTTTTAGTGCACATTTTGGAAAAAACTCACAGAAACTTTAGGAAAACTTTTGATTTTATTCGGATGGAATTTACCTGTGTCTGTTATGCTGAGATCAATTCAGAGAAAATAAACGGAAGGGAGAAAAAAGATGAAAGTATTGATCACAACAGACTGGTACAAGCCGACCATCAACGGAGTTGTTACTTCGGTATGCAATCTACGGGAGGAATTACAGCAAAGAGGACATGAAGTGAAGATCCTGACCTTGTCCCGTACAGCTCGTTCCTACGAAGAAGAGGGTGTGATCTATATGGGTTCCGTGAATGCCGGATATATTTATCCGGGAGCAAGATTTCGGGTGTCCCCGGGACGCGAACTGTATCGCGGGATTATAGAGTGGAATCCGGATATTGTACATTCCCAGTGTGAATTTTCTACCTTTTTCATGGCAAAAAAGATCGCAGAGGAATGTAAGACCCCTCTGGTGCATACTTACCATACTGTATACGAAGATTATACCCACTATTTTTCCCCTTACAAGAAATGGGGCAGGGATATGGTACAGTTCCTGACGCGACAGATCTCCGAGAAGGTGGACAGTATGATCGCTCCCAGCACAAAAATAGAGACATTACTAAAACGCTATGGCATTCATTGTCCGGTATCAGTGATCCCATCGGGGATTGATCTGAGTAAATATGACGCGCAGACCCGGACGGATTCCCGGGAGAGAATCCGAAGAAAATATAAAATGGACCGGAAGACCACAGTGCTTTTATATGTAGGTCGTCTGGCAAAAGAGAAGAATGTGGAAGAATTGCTGGAGTACCAGCAGAAAATTCAGGAGAGCGGCACAATACTGATGATTGTAGGCGGCGGTCCTTATTTGGAGACTTTACGGAAAAAGGCAGCAGAACTGGGTGTGACGGAAAGCGTTATTTTTACCGGAATGGTATCACCCGCTGAAGTAGCATCTTATTATCCGGCAGGAGATCTGTTCGTCAGCGCTTCCACCAGTGAGACCCAGGGGCTTACCTATGCGGAAGCACTGGCAGCAGGATTACCGTTATTATGCAGAAGGGATCAATGCCTGCGGGCGGTTGTGGAAGAGGGCAAAAACGGCTGGCAGTACCGAACCGAAGAGGAATTCTTGAAAGACCTGAAGAACTGGAAGGAGAAAGAAGACGATGAACGCAGAGGAATGTGCAGTTATGCAAAACAGTCCGCAGAAATATTTTCCCAAAAAAGATTTGCGGGAAGCATGGAACAACTATACCAGCGACAGATCGAAGAAAAACAGGTCGAAAGAGAAAAACGCTTGGCAAAGAGCCGTCAATATTGCATCCTGGGTTAGTCTGATCCTCTGTGGAATACTGGCAGTCTGGAGCTATCAGAGCGGCATTTTCCAATCGGTGGAGACTATGCAGCAGTTTGTGAACCGTTTCGGAATGATCGGTGCACTGATCTTCGTGCTGATCCAGATCGTTCAGGTGGTGTTTCCCATCATACCGGGTGGCATCAGCTGTCTGGCAGGAGTGCTGCTCTTTGGAGCGGTGCCGGGATTTTTCTATAATTATATAGGAATCTGTGTAGGTTCCTGTATTGCTTTTGGAATAGCAAGAAGTCTGGGAAGACCGGTGCTGTACAAGATGTTTCCCGGGAAAATGATTGAAAAATACCTGACATGGACGGAGCTAAAGGGGAGATTTTTGAAATTATTTACACTGGCAATCTTTCTGCCGGTGGCACCGGATGATTTTCTCTGTTATCTCGCCGGAACGACGAATATGACATGGAAACAGTTTGTGACAGTCATCTTTTTAGGAAAGCCTTTCTCCATTGCGCTGTATAGTTTGGGACTGACGACACTGTTTCAGGTGATTTTCCACCTATTATAGGAGAGTGTACTTATGAAAATTTATATATATAAAGGCGGACTTTCACTGGTGGCAAAAAGCGGCGTCGGCAGCGCCATCCGCCATCAGGAGAAGATGCTGCGAGCAGCAAAAGTGACCGTGACGGACGTCTGGAAAGAGGCGGATATCGTACAGATCAATACTGTATTGCCTGATTCGCCGCTGGTGGCACGGCGGGCAAGACGGCAGGGGAAAAAGGTCGTCTATTATGGGCATTCCACTATGGAAGATTTTAAGAATTCTTTTATCGGTTCCAATCTGGCGGCTCCTTTATTCAAAAAATGGATCCGCCATTGTTATAGACAGGGAGATGTGGTTATCACACCAACGGAATACTCCCGGGAATTGTTAATGAAATATGATCTGCATCGGGAGATTTACGCACTGACCAATGGTGTGGACACTGAATTTTTCCACAAAACAGAGCAGGCAGGTGGACGATTCCGGATATTTTTTCATCTTCCTGTGGATAAAAAGGTCGTGATATCCGCGGGGCATCTGATTCACAGAAAAGGAATCGAGGATTTTCTGGAAATGGCAAAAAGGATGCCAGACATTATTTTTCTATGGTTTGGGGGCGGGAACAATGCATTGATTCCGGCAGAGATCAAAAAGGCTGTGGCAGAGAAGCCGGAAAATGTGATCTTTGCCGGTTTCCAACCGTCCGGGATCCTGCGGGATGCGTACTGTGGTGCGGATGCATTTGCTTTTTTCAGTTATGAAGAGACGGAAGGAATCGTGGTATTGGAGGCATTATCCTGTGAGATTCCTGTGATCGTGAGAGACATTCCGGTGTATGAAGGGTGGCTTACCGACGGCGAGCAGGTGCGCAAAGCCAGCAATCTGGATTCCTACGAGCAGGCAGTCCGAGACATCTTGTATGAAGAACCGCTGGAAAAAGTAAGACGCAGAATCCGGGCAGGCAGGGCACTGGCGGAGGAACACAGCATGCGGGCGACAGGTGAGAAACTGTATCAGATAGAGCAGAAGCTTTTGTAGACATCCCTCTTGCAAATTCAGAGTCTTTATCATAAAATGAGAGTACCTTACAAAGGAGGTGCTTACGATGAACCTTGTAATTACTATCAGCCGAAGATTCGGAACAGGAGCCAGTCTGATCGCACAGGAGCTGTCTGAGAAGCTGGAGGTGCCGGTATATGATAAGGCGTACATAGAGCATGAACTGGATGGTGACAGTTATGCTACGGAAGCGGAGGTTATTAAGGAATTGGCGGAACATCCCTGTATTATTCTGGGACGTTGTGCATCCGAGATCCTGAAGGATCAGCCGAATGTATTTAACGTGTATGTGTGCGCGGATAAGGAAGATCGTATTGAACGTATCATGAAGAAGGAAAGTCTTCCCCACGATGAGGCAAAAGAAATGCTTGAGAAAAATGATGCGGAGCGCGCCGACTATTATTATGAAAATACCGGTAAAGTGTGGGGTGATGTGAATAATTATCATATGATCCTCGATACCACCAAACTGGGAATCGAAAATTGTGCGGATATCCTGATCCGGTATTTTGAAAGAGTGGAAATTATTTGACAGCTCGGAATGCGAATGGGCGTTACGATTTCGAGAGTATACAGTACGAAGAAATCGTTTAGGATATAAATAGAGAATAGATTATAAACAGATGCCCGACACGGACATCTGTTTTTTTGTGAAAAACATTTTAAACATAGTAATAAAATTAATCAATTATATAACATTATAAAATTAAAAGTATGGTTTTAAATATAACAAAAAATGATATATACAATTGAAAATTTTAATCAAATAATAAAAAGGAATAATCACTGAATAAAATAGCCTTTTTCTTGAATTTATAGGTATATGACAAAAATGTCACATTAAAATACATCAATTAACAAGATAAGAATATATCTTGCTTACAGAAATTATGAGTGTTAAGATAATGCAATCAGATAAGTGAAAATAGTAAAAACAGCAGGTTTTGAAAATAAAAAGTAATCATACGGCAGGAGGATTTCCATGAACAGCGCAGACATTGCAGCAAAATATCAGAAAACTTATTTTATGCCCCCCGAGGTGACCTACGACTGGGTAAAAAAGGACAGTATTACCAAGCCCCCTATCTGGTGCAGTGTTGACTTAAGAGACGGCAACCAGGCATTGATCGATCCCATGAGTCTGGAAGATAAGCTGGAATTCTTCAAGATGTTGGTAAAGATCGGTTTCAAAGAGATCGAGGTTGGTTTTCCCGCTTCCTCCGATACGGAGTACAATTTTATCCGTGCATTAATTGAGCGCGACATGATCCCGGAGGATGTGACTATTCAGGTATTGACGCAGGCGAGAGAGCATATCATCCGCAAGACCTTCGAAGCAGTCAAGGGAGCGCCCCACGCAGTGATCCATCTGTATAATTCTACTTCCGTAGAGCAGAGAGAACAGGTATTTAAGAAGGACAAGGAAGCTATTAAGAAGCTGGCGGTAGACGGTGCCCGGATGTTAAAGAATCTGGCAGATGAGACCGAAGGTAACTTCACCTTTGAGTACAGCCCGGAGAGCTTTTCCCAGACGGAGGTGGATTATGCATTGGAAGTCTGCAATGCAGTACTGGAGGTATGGAAGCCCACTGCTGACTGTAAGGCAATCATCAATCTGCCCACCACCGTACAGGTGGCAATGCCCCATGTATTTGCCTGTCAGGTAGAATATATGCACAAGCATTTGAAATATCGTGATAATGTAGTACTTAGCGTACATCCCCATAACGACAGAGGCTGCGGTATCAGCGATGCGGAGTTCGGCGTACTGGCCGGAGCAGATCGTGTGGAAGGTACTTTGTTCGGCAATGGCGAACGTACCGGTAATGTGGATTTGGTAACCGTTGCACTTAATATGATGTGTCACGGTGTGGACAGCGGACTGGATTTCTCTCATATTATGGAGATCCGTGAAGCTTATGAGAATTTCACCGGTATGAAGGTGCATGAGAGAGTTCCTTATGCGGGAGATCTGGTATTTACCGCATTTTCAGGTTCCCATCAGGATGCCATCAGTAAAGGTATGGCATGGCAGAAGGAAGGCAGGACCGGCAAGCGCTGGGATATTCCTTACCTGCCTATCGATCCTGCAGATGTGGGAAGAGAGTACGAATCCGATGTTATCCGTATCAACAGCGTATCCGGTAAGGGCGGCGTAGCATTCGTATTGAAGCAGCAGTTTGGATTCTCACTGCCTGCAGCTATGAAGGAAGAAGTCGGCTACCTGGTAAAGGGTATCTCCGACAGGCGTCATCAGGAATTACTTCCCAAGGAGATCTACGCGATCTTTGAGGAAAATTATATTTATCCCCGCAGCATCTTCAATGTTCCGGAGTTCCACTTCAAGCAGGAGAACGGCATTCAGGCAGAGGTGACCATCGAGCAGGGCGGCGCTTCCAGAACCATTACCACCATGGGTAATGGACGTCTCGACGCAGTCAGCAATGCTATTAAGACATACTTCGGTATTACCTATGAACTGTCTGTTTACGAAGAACATGCGATTTCCAGAGGTTCCAACTCTAAGGCAGCTACCTATGTAGGCATCGTCCATGACGGTAAGTTCTACTGGGGTGTCGGCGTGGATGAAGATATCATCAAGAGTTCCATTGCAGCATTGGTATCCGCTGTGAACAAGCTGGCAGCAGAGCAGCATATCACCTCCGGTAGAGAGGAGCGGATTGTGGAGATCATCAGTTTCATCCAGAAGAACTACGTGGATGTAACACTGGATATGCTGGTAGATACCTTCCATCTCTCCAAACCGTATTTGTCCAAATACATTAAGGAAAAAGCGGGCATGACCTTCCAGGAGGTTGTAAGGGAAGAACGCATGAAGAAGGCAAGAATGCTCTTGAAAGAGACCAACCAGACGGTGGAGACCATAGCAGCCAATGTCGGTTACGAGAATGTGGAGCACTTCAACCGCCTGTTCAAAAAGGCTTATGATATGACTCCGGTACAGTATCGGAAACAGAGTGCGGAATAACAGGAGTCTATTCAGCAAATTAAATTTAGGAATGGCTTTTTAAGTGTTGATTATCGGGTAAACAAAGTATAACATAATTTTATCATTGTATAAAAATATGCTGAATATTGACAATTTATGACAGTAAAGTTATACTAAAGTAGTATGTGGTCATAGAATAAGACCACAACTTATGGAGGGACAAGATAATGAATAACAGAGAGAAAGCAAAGGCAGTACAAAAGAAATTCAACCAGCGACTGGGAATTTATTACGGCGTGATGGCAGCAGGTGTCATTGTGGCAGCCATCGGACTGATGACACAGATCAACGTACTGACCCTGCTGGGAGTGGTAGCATTTTTTGCAGGATTAGTGATCCTCAGCTGGGTAGACGGGTATACCGAGTATGCAAAACGTGTTATGACAGCAAAAGCTCTGATGGGTGAAGAGATGCCCGAGGATGTGGTAAATGCCGGTATTGAACTGGTAAAGAAGCAAGGTGGAAGCCTGTCTGCACTTAAGAGCCAGACCAGAGAGTTCTCTCATATTTTATATCATCTGTGCCAGGGTATTTTCACCGGGGCAGCCATGCTGGAGAAGATCCCCGGACTGAAGTCTGTATCCGGTATTGCACAGAGTATGATCAAGAAAGCTTACAGAAGAATCAATCTGTTGTTAGAGGGTTATCTGTTTGCAAAATACGGCGAGATGACCAAGGAGACTTATTATGACGGCGTATCTCTGTTGTTACAGGATGGCAGGACTTTTCTGGTAAAATCCGTAAAAGATGCCGCTGTATCTGAATTGCTGGTAACCCTGAGTGTGATCGGTACTCTGGTATTTGTAGCTTTGGGCGGCATACTGAAAAATGTTGTGTTTGTTGTATTGGGCATTGCCTGTGTGGTTCTGTATGTGGTAGTAGCCATTGTATATGACAGCAACAAAGATTTCGATATGCTGGCAAGCTATATTGAGTATGCTTCCACACATGAAGTCAACGAAGAGTATCGTAACAGCCTGCTGGCAGCAACGGATGCCGCTACTCAGGTGAACATGGTAGCCGGTGCACTGAAGAACCCTGCCGTAAATGGTATTATGGGCGCGGCCGGAGCAGCAGAGAAGCTGTTTGGAAATAAAGATGAGAAATAAGAATTAGGCCATACCCATTCGCAGACACTGAAGTGCCTGCGGATGTACGGTTGTCGCCGTATAAATCCAAAAAGAAAGATACGCCTTTGTGAGCAAGTTCCAAGGAGCTGCGCCATGCGCATTCGTAGACGCGCTGCGTCTACTTCATGTACGGCTGTCGCCGTATAAATCCAAAAAGAAAGATACACCTCTGTGAGCAAGCTCCCACGGTGTATCTTTCTTTTTGTCTTTGCATGGCTTGTAGCTTTTAACATAATGACAGGTCTGAAAAACAAAAATAGGTAGAAATATTTGTTTTTTTCGATTATGATGAAAACATAGAGCAAGAGAATTCGTATCGCGGCATCAGCCGGAGCGACAAGAGTAAGAACATATAAATGGACGGGGCTTACACAGTAAGCAGATAGGAGCAGAAAATGGAAATGAAAGAGACGATTCTGAAGACTTTCGCAGAAGTATTTGGAGATGCAGAGGGTGCCAAGGCTTATTTTGCACCGGGACGTGTGAATCTGATCGGTGAACATACCGACTATAACGGCGGACATGTATTCCCCTGTGCACTGACCATTGGTACTTACGGCGTGGCAAGAAAAAGAAACGACAATAAACTGCGTTTCTATTCCATGAATTTCGATCAGCTGGGCGTGATCGAGTCTTCTCTGGATGACCTGGTACCCAGCAAGGAAGCGAATTGGACCAATTATCCCAAGGGAGTGATCTGGGCTTTCGGTGAGAAGGGCATGAAAGTGACTTCCGGTATGGATCTGCTGTTAAACGGCAATATTCCTAACGGTTCCGGACTTTCTTCTTCCGCTTCCGTAGAAGTGCTGACCGGCTACATTCTGAGGGATTTCTTCGGCTTTGATGTGACCAATCAGGATCTGGCGCTGATCGGACAGTTCTCTGAGAACAAATACAACAAGGTAAACTGTGGTATCATGGATCAGTTTGCCATTGCCATGGGTAAAAAGGACAACGCTATTTTTCTGGATACTGCGACTCTGGAGTATGAGTATGCACCGATCCATCTGGAGAATGCGAAGATCGTGATCGCATGCAGTAATAAAAAGAGAGGCCTGGGAGATTCCAAGTACAATGAGCGCCGCAGTGAGTGTGAGACCGCACTGGCAGAGCTTCAGCAGGTAGTGAAGATCAAGACGCTGGGCGACCTGGATGAGGAGACCTTTGAGAAGTTCAAGGCTATTATCAAGAGTGATGTCCGCAGAAAGCGTGCAAAGCATGCAGTATATGAGAATCAGAGAACGATCCGTGCGGTTGAAGCGCTGAAGAATAATGATGTGAAGCTGTTTGGTGAGCTGATGAATGCATCCCACGTATCCCTGCGGGATGATTATGAAGTAACCGGTATTGAGCTGGATACTCTAGTAGAGGAAGCATGGAAGGTAGATGGTGTCATTGGATCCCGTATGACCGGTGCAGGCTTCGGCGGATGTACCGTAAGTATTGTGAAGGATGAAGCTATTGATACCTTTATCGAGCGGGTAGGCAAGGCATACAAGGAAAAGATCGGCTATGCGGCTGATTTCTATGTAGTAGAGATCGGTGACGGCCCTCAGACACTGTAAGGAGAAAAGAAAATGGATATTCAGGTATTAATTCGTAAATTAGTATCCTACGGAGTACAGACAGGACTGGTTCCGGAGGAAGATGTGATCTATACCACCAACCGTCTGTTGGAGCTGTTTGAACTGGATGAGCTGGAAGACCGTGACAATGTGACCATGCGCGAGGATGAACTGGAAGAGGTTCTGAAGGGCATGCTGGATTACGCTTATGAAAAAGGTATTCTCAAGGAGAACAGCGTGGTATACCGCGATCTGTTCGATACGAAGATCATGGGACTGCTGATGCCAAGACCCAGTGAAGTGATCCGTCATTTCCATGAGCTGTACGAGCAGGTATCTCCTGAGGCAGCTACCGACTATTATTATAAATTGAGCAGAGATTCCGATTATATCCGCCGCTATCGTATCTGCAAGGATATGAAATGGGTGGCTCCCACCAAATATGGCGATCTGGATATTACCATCAACCTGTCCAAGCCCGAGAAGGATCCCAAAGCCATCGCCGCAGCAAAGCTGGCAAAGCAGTCCGGTTATCCGAAATGCCTGTTGTGCCGTGAAAATGAGGGTTATGCAGGCCGTGTGAACCATCCTGCCCGTCAGAACCACCGTATCATTCCGGTGACCATTAACGGCAGCCAGTGGGGATTCCAGTATTCTCCGTATGTATATTATAATGAGCACTGCATCGTATTTAACTCTCAGCATGTGCCTATGAAGATCGAGCATGCGACCTTCTGTAAGCTGTTTGATTTCGTAAAGCAGTTCCCTCATTATTTTGTAGGTTCCAATGCGGATCTGCCCATCGTAGGCGGTTCCATCTTAAGCCACGATCATTTCCAGGGTGGCCATTACGAGTTTGCCATGGCGAAAGCTCCGGTAGAGAGAACGTTCTCCGTAGCCGGTTTCGAGGATGTGGATGCCGGTATCGTGGCATGGCCTATGTCCGTGATCCGTCTTAGCGGTACGGATACTGACCGTATCATTGCACTGGCAGATGTAATCCTGAACAAGTGGAGAGAATATACGGATGAAGAGGCATTTATCTATGCCTACACCGATAACGAGCCTCATAACACCATCACTCCCATTGCAAGAAAGAGAGGAGACAAGTTCGAACTGGATCTGGTGCTGCGTAACAATATCACCACAGAGGAGCATCCGCTGGGAGTCTATCATCCCCATGCAAAGCTGCATCATATCAAAAAAGAGAATATCGGCCTGATCGAGGTTATGGGTCTGGCAGTACTGCCTGCCCGCCTGAAGGGCGAGATGGCGCATCTGAAGGAAGCAATCCTCGCCGGTAAAGACTTAAGAGCTGATGAGGAACTGGCAAAGCATGCAGACTGGGTAGACGAGTTCCGTCCGAAATACGATGCCATCACTGCTGAGAACATCGACGGTATCGTAGAGAAGGAGATCGGTCTGGTATTCATGCAGGTATTGGAAGATGCCGGTGTCTATAAGAGAACTGAAGAAGGCCAGAAGGCGTTCGATCGTTTTGTAAAGAGCTTATAATCATATTTTTGTTGAATGTTTGTTGTACATTTGTTGCGAGGAAAAGGAATTGTGGTGACACAATTCTTTTTTCTTAGTATAATAATCCCATGAAATTCTTATTAACAGCTATTAATGCAAAATTCATACATTCCAATCCTGCTATTTACAGCCTGCGGGCCGGTGTGGGAGAAAAGTTACAGCCTTATGTGGAACTGGCGGAATTCACCATCAATGAATCCCTGGAAAGTATTCTGGAGGGGATCTGGAAGCGTCAGCCAAAGGTAATAGGATTTTCCTGTTATATCTGGAACTGGAAGCTTATACGGGAAATTCTGATGGAACTGCCGAAAATTCTGCCGGATACGGAGATCTGGCTGGGAGGACCGGAGGTGACTTATGATGGACCGGGACTTTTAAGAGAGTTCCCTCAGGTTACCGGAATTATGGTGGGAGAAGGAGAAGTCACCTTCCGGGAAGTACTGGACCACTATGTGCGGGAAGCAGAAAGCACCGGACAGTCCGAACAGCAACCCGAACCCGACAGCATAGAACAGCAGGCAGCAGATCGAACGGGAACGGTTGCAGGAAAGTCTGTGGCAGAGCGCTTTGGACAGATCTCCGGCCTGTGTCTTGCCTCCGGTTATACGGCACCCCGAGAACTGACGGACTTGACCACACTTCCTTTTCTCTATGAGGATATGGAGCCTTTTACGAATCGTATCATCTATTATGAGACCAGTAGAGGATGCCCTTACCGGTGCAGCTATTGCCTGTCCTCCATAGATAAAAAAGTGAGACTACGTGACATAGATGTCGTAAAAAGAGAACTGCAGTTTTTCCTGGATCAAAACGTAAAACAGGTGAAGTTCATTGACCGGACGTTCAATTGTGATCACAAACATGCCATGGAGATATGGGAGTATATTTACAAACATGACAATGGCGTCACCAACTTCCATTTCGAGATTTCCGCGGACATTTTGCGCGAAGAAGAGATTGTCCTGCTGAACCGCTTCCGTCCGGGACTGGCACAGCTGGAGATTGGGGTACAGTCTACGAATCCGGAGACGATAAGAGCCATTCACCGTGTCATGGATGTGGACAAGCTGGAGAAAATTGTTGCGGCCATTCACAGAGGACAGAATATACATCAGCATTTGGATCTGATCGCGGGTCTTCCTTATGAAGATTATGAGAGCTTCGGCAGATCCTTTGACAGGGTGTATGCAATGCAGCCGGAGCAGTTACAGTTAGGCTTCCTGAAGGTATTAAAGGGATCCGATATGCATGAGCATGCACAGGAGTATGGAATTCGCTATCTGGAACTGCCGCCCTATGAAGTGTTGTACACGAACTGGATCAGCTATGGAGAGATCCGGAGACTGAAACGGATCGAAGAGATGGTAGAGCTGTATTATAACAGTGGCCAGTTCACTCATACCCTGCCTGTATTGGAAAAAGCATTTTCCGGTCCGTTTGCCATGTATGAGGCACTGGCGGATTATTATCAGGAACAGGGATATTTTACGAACAGTCCGGCCAGAGCTTACCGGTATCAGATCTTATTGGAGTTCGCAGCGATGAAAGATCCGGCCAACCGTGAGATTTACAGAGAACTTCTGACGTATGATATGTACCTTCGGGAGAACCTGAAGAGCAGGCCTGCGTTTGCGGCAGAGATCACGGAAGAGGAAAAACAGAATATCCGCCGTTTTTACCAGACGGAAGAGCAGGAGAGACATTATCTTCCTGCCTATGATCAGTATGACTGGAAACAGTTAAGCCGAATGACACACTTGGAACCGTTCCGCTATCCGGAACCTCATTATGTTCTGTTTGACTATCAGGAACGGAATCCATTAAATTATGAGGCAAAGGTACAGGTGATCAGGAATCCGATACTATAAGTACAGGAGAAGATCGGTTCATAAAAATTGAGGTATGCAGTCAGAATATATCGGAGGAACCGGCTGCAAAATGGAGATCAGTATGTATGACACTTATGTCAGTATAGATTTGGAGACCACGGGCCTGAATCCCAAGAGAGATCGGATCATAGAGATCGGAGCGATCCGTGTGGAGCAGGGACAGATTGTGGAAGAATTTTCTACGTTTGTGGATCCGGGGCGGAAATTGGAAGAACGGATCACAGAACTTACGGGAATCCGGGATGAAGACCTTGCGGATGCACCTCAGCTGGATGAGGTTTTCCCAAAATTATTGGAATTTATGGGAGAATTACCGTTGCTGGGACACAGCATTTTGTTTGATTATTCTTTTTTGAAAAAAGCAGCAGTGGACAGGAAGATTACTTTTGAGAGATCGGCGGTGGACACTTTGCAGATTGCCCGGAGATATCTGCCGGAACTGCCTCATCGTAATCTGGGGTATCTGTGTCAGTATTATGAGATCCCGCATCATGCACACCGGGCTCTGGAGGATGCGAAAGCAACGGACCGGTTGTTCCGAAAGCTGATAGAACTGTTTTACAGGGAGGAAACCGGTGGACAGGCATCGACAGAAGCTGTCGGAAAATCGGCAAAGAATAATTTATTTGAGCCGCAACCATTACATTTTCAGGTAAAAAGAGATACGCCCGCGACGAAACCGCAAAAAGAGCGGTTATATCGTCTGGCAGAGCAGCATAAGATAACTTTGGAGGTCGATGTGGAAAAGCTTACCCGCAGTGAGGCGAGCAGGCTTGCGGATAAGATTCTTGCAAAGTACGGACGATAGAATTACGCAAAGCGGAACGCAGTCCTTCCGCACGTTGGATCAGATCGGCAATTTTGTCATATTCCTTCCGGCCGGCATAGATTTTAGCCAGCGCATAGTAAGTATGGCTGACGTCGGTGCCGATGGAGACGGCATACGCGAGAATCGTTTCCGCATCATCTGTCAGACCGGAATCCAGAAGCAGATCGGCCCATTGTTGCAGAGTACGTACTAATACAGTGTAATTCTGATCGTATTGGGACAGCGGTGTAATGTTCGCAGTGCCGTATTCCAGTTTCAGATCTGTGTTGGTGAAGCCTGTGAGATTTACGATCGGCTGTGTGGACAGAGAAGTAAGGAGACTACGGTATTCTTCGGCTCTTTCGTTGTCCGGAAGAGCATCCATGGGAAGCTTATCCAGGGGGATTTTCACATAGTCCAGATCATCCAGAGGCTTTTTGCGGACGGAGTTGGCTTTCCGCTCTCTGGCCCAGAACTCTTTTTCCCTGTTTTCCGCGATGCGCTGTTGGCGTTTGGTAGCATGTGCCACTACGGCAATCAGTATGATTAAACTTGCCAAAATCTTTAAACTCATATATAATATCCTTTCAGAGTAAAAGTGATTTTTGAAGCATTTATGGAGGTTTTTACCATGTTTAATATGAATAATAAAAAAGTAAAACAGCGAATCTCCGCAGCTATCATCGTGCTGCTTGTGATTGCTATGATTGTACCTACTATAACATCTATTTTTTACTAATTCAACTGCGGATGGAACAGTAGACGTGCCCGAAGGAAGGGCAGAGGAGTATTATGAAAAAATATCGTAAGGGATTTTACGGCATTCTGTTATTGACTTTGACGATGTTGTTCGGAATGACAGCGCAGGCCAAGACAGATGATACTATTAAGACAGGAATTTATGCCGGGGATGTGGAACTGTCCGGAATGACGGCACAGGAAGCAACAGCGGTTATCGAAGAACATATCGAAAGTCTGAAGGATGTGGAGATCACACTGCTTGCGGCAAATGATCATGATGTGACCACCACAGCCGGAGATCTGGGTGTGACATGGAAGAATCCGGAGCTGGTGCAGGAAGCATTGGAACTGGGGACACATGGAAATGTTATTGAGCGTTACAAGACCCTGATGGATCTGCAGCATGAAAATTACGTATATCCCATTGAACTGGATTTTGACTTACAGGCGATCAACGATCTGCTGACCAGATGCACCAAGTATGATCAGGAAGCCATCAACGTCTCTCTGAAGAGGGACGGCGGTAAATTTACCGTGGTGGAAGGTCAGACCGGATATGTGCTGGATGTAGAGAAATCTATTGATGCGGTATATGACTATCTGACAGAAGAATGGAATCATGAGGCTTGCAGCATTCCTTTGGAGATCGTAGTGGATGAGCCGAAGGGAAGTGCTGAGGAACTGGCACAGGTAACGGATGTACTGGGAAGCTTTACCACATCTTATAAGACATCCGGATCCTCCAGAAGTGCAAATGTAGCGAACGGCTGTAGTCTGATCAACGGAACGACCCTTTATCCGGGAGAAGAATTCTCTACTTATAAGACAGTATCTCCTTTTTCCGTGGCGAACGGCTATTACATGGCGGGCTCTTATGTCAGCGGAAAAGTGGTAGACAGTCTGGGCGGCGGTATCTGCCAGGTATCCACTACCCTGTACAATGCAGTATTACTTGCGGAGCTGGAAGTAACGGAACGTTATAATCATTCCATGATCGTAGGCTATGTGGATCCTTCCGCAGATGCAGCGATCGCTGAGAGCTCCGGCAAAGACTTTAAGTTTGTAAACAATACAGATGCACCGATCTACATAGAAGGCTATACGCATGACAAGCAGATCACGTTCAACATCTATGGCAAGGAGACCAGAGCTGCCGGACATTCGGTACGTTATGAAAGTGAAGTGCTGGAGACGATCACACCCCCTGCGGATCAGATCTATGCTGATGCCGGTCAGCCCATCGGTTATATCGTAACCGAGAGTGCGCATATCGGCTATAAGGCAAGATTATGGAAGATCACGATGGAAAACGGTGTAGAGGTCAGCAGAGAGCAGGTCAACAGCAGTACTTATAAGATGGTGCCCCGCAGTGCCACTGTGGGAACCGCTACTTCGGATCCCCAGGCGTATGAAGAAATCATGGCAGCTATCAGTACAGCGAACATTGATCATGTGAAAAACGTGGCAGCAGCGTTAAATGCAAGAGCAGCAGCGGCTGCTGGGCAGACAGAAATCGTAGACGACTAAAGGTGAGACAATGAACAGCGGCAAGGTACCCGTGAACGTCCTGAAACGTTCCGTTCTCAGACAATTGAAAAATAAAAGGACAGAAATAGCAAATAGCGCAGGTCTGGGGGCAGACTGCGCTGTTTTTGCGCCTTTTTCCGAGGGACAGCTGGTAACCTGTGTTCAGGAAGGTGTCGTAGAACTTCAGTGTGAGAACGACCTGGCAGAGGCGGAGAGAGAGGATCTGTCCGTGATGCCGATGCGTCGTATTTTCCAAAAGTGTGCAAACAATCTGGCAGCGGCGGGCGCAGAGCCTGTGGCGGCAGAGCTGGTGATCTTCCTGCCGGAGACGGTGGAGGAGCCGGAACTGAAGGCTCTGATGGAAGAGGCAGAGAGAGCAGCCACAGATCTGAATATCCAGATCATCGGCGGGCAGACCAGAGTAAGCTCTGCGGTAAGACAGCCGATTGCTACGGCAACGGGATACGGTATCCTGAGCGAAGCCGCAGTGACGCAGGTATCCGCAGGAAAAAAGCTGGCGGGTCAGGATATCATTATTACCAAGTGGATCGGTCTGGAGGGTACCGCGGATCTGGCGGCCCGGAACCGGGAAAAGCTCCTTGAGAGATACCCGGCATATCTGGTGGAAGAAGCAGCGGCGTTTGACCGGTATTATTCTATTTTACCGGAGGCCGCTACCGCCGTGAAGTCCGGCGGTTGTACCATGCATGATATCTCAGAGGGCGGTGTATTTGCAGCGTTATGGGAGATGGCAGAGGGTGCAGGTGTTGGACTGACAATAGATATGAAGAAGCTTCCTCTCAGACAGGAGACAGTGGAGGTATGTGAATTCTGTAATGTAAATCCTTATGAACTCAGATCAGGCGGCAGCCTGATCATTGCAAGCCCGGAGGGAACCGCAGTGGTGGAAGCACTGGCGGCAGAGGGAATTCCGGCAGTGATCGTAGGGAGATTTACAGACAGTAATGAACGACTGATCCTGAATGAGGACGAAGTCCGTTATATGGATCGTCCTCAGAGAGATGAGATTTATAAAAGCGTGTAAAATTCTGAATCCACCCCTTATGTAAGGGAAAATGCAATATAAAAGTTATAAAGGAGATAGTGGCATGAGAGAAGAATTATTAGCGATCATAGAGAAGAACAGCAGGATCGATCTGAAGGAACTGGCAGTGATCCTGGGAGTGGAAGAGATCGATGTGGTAAATGAACTGGCAGCACTGGAGGCAGAAGGGATCATCTGCGGTTATCATACCCTGATCAACTGGGAGAAGACGGATATTGAAAAAGTAAGCGCTCTGATCGAGGTACGTGTAACTCCCCAGAGAGGCCAGGGCTTTGACAGTATTGCAGAGCGTATCTACAAATATCCTGAAGTGCGCAGTGTGTATCTGATGTCCGGAGCGTATGATCTGATGGTCATTCTGGAGGGTAAGACCCTGCGGGAGGTATCTAATTTTGTATCTGACAAGCTGTCCACACTGGATTCCGTGCTGAGTACAGCAACGCATTTTATCCTGAAGAAATACAAGGATCACGGAACCGCATTTGCTACGAAAAAAGAAGATGAAAGAGAGATGATCACTCCATGAGAAATCCATTAGCAGATAAAGTAGTGGATATCAAACCATCGGGTATCCGCAAATTTTTTGACATTGTAAGCGAGATGCAGGATGCCATCTCTCTGGGTGTGGGAGAACCGGATTTTGATACTCCCTGGCACATCCGGGACGAGGGTATCTATTCCCTGGAAAAGGGAAGAACCTTTTATACCTCCAATGCCGGTCTGAAGGATCTGCGTCAGGAGATCTGCAACACGATCCGGAGAAAACAGGGCGTATCCTATGACTGGCAGCATGAAGTGCTGGTGACAGTCGGTGGCTCTGAGGCAATCGATATCGGACTGCGTGCCATGTGCAATCCGGGAGATGAAGTCCTGATCCCCCAGCCCAGCTACGTATCTTATGAGCCCTGTGCGATCCTGGCAGGAGCGACTCCGGTGATCATTGACCTGAAGGCAGAGAATGAATTCCGCCTGACAGCAGAGGAGCTGGAGGCAGCCATTACGGACAAGACGAAGGTACTGATCCTTCCGTTTCCCAACAATCCTACGGGAGCCATTATGGAAAAGTCTGATCTCGAGGCTATTGCAAAGATCATTGAGGAGCATGACATTTTTGTCATGTCCGACGAGATCTATTCAGAGCTTACCTATAAAGAGAAGCATGTTTCCATTATCAGCCTTCCCGGCATGAAGGAGAGAACCGTTTATATCAACGGTTTCTCCAAGGCATATGCCATGACTGGATGGAGACTGGGATATTGTTGTGGGCCCGCAGCCATTATTCAGCAGATGACGAAGATTCATCAGTTTGCCATCATGTGTGCTCCCACCACCAGCCAGTATGCGGCAGTGGAAGCTTTGAAAAACGGAGATCCCGACATCGAGGAGATGCGTACGGCGTATAATCAGAGAAGACGCTTTTTGATGAATGCGTTCCGTGAGATGGGACTGGAGTGCTTTGAACCTTACGGTGCATTCTATGTATTCCCCTGCATCAAGGAATTCGACATGACCAGTGAAGAGTTCGCCACCAGATTCCTGGAGGAAGAAAAAGTAGCTGCCGTGCCCGGAACCGCATTCGGTGACAGTGGCGAGGGGTATCTTAGAATCTCCTATGCGTACTCCCTGGAAAAGCTGAAGACCGCCATCGGCAGACTGGGACATTTTGTAGAGAAACTGAGAGCAGAACAAAAAAATAAATAAATAAAGCATTTCAGGTAACTATTCGGAATCACAGGCAGAGAAGTGGTTCTGGATAGTTACTATGCTGTAGAGGATAAATTATGCATATTATATTACACCAGCCGGAGATCCCGGCAAACACCGGAAATATTGGAAGAACCTGTGTGGCTACCGGCACCAGCCTGCATCTGATCGAGCCGTTAGGCTTCCGCTTAAATGAAAAAGAGATCAAGAGAGCCGGTATGGACTACTGGCAGCATCTGGATGTCACTAGGTATATGAATTTTCAGGAGTTCCAGGAAATGCACCCCGGAGCGAAGATCTGGATGGCAACCACGAAAGCACACCAGACCTACACCGATGTGAAATTTGGACCGGACGACTATATCATGTTCGGCAAGGAGAGCGCCGGAATCCCTGAGGAGATCCTGGTAGAGCATGAAGAGACCTGCATCCGCATTCCCATGCTCCCCGAGATCCGTTCCCTGAACCTGTCCAATTCCGTAGCCATCGTGCTCTACGAGGCACTGAGACAGCAGGGATTCGAGAGCATGCAGAGGGATGGGGAACTTCATAGATTACATTGGAAAGAGAAAGAACAATAGGCCTCTTTACAAAACGTCCATGGAAAGGTAATATACTTTTATAATGCGATTTATAAAAGATAATGAATGAGGATGAATACATGGACAAAAGGAATTCTACAAGAGGCAGGATCATCAACTATATGTTGAACCATCCAATCACCTCCAAGGCAGAACTTTCAAAGGAACTGAATATCAGTATGCCTACGGTTCTGACGAATGTGAATGAACTGATTTCCCAGAAGCTGTTGACAGAACTGGGGGAGTATGAGTCCACCGGTGGCAGGAAGGCGAAGAGCATCGGTATCAACAAGTCCTATCGCAGAGCAATGGGGGTAGTCATCAGTGCCAATCATCTGGAAATGGTACTGATCAATCTGGGTTCCGAGATTGAAAAAAGCGTCCGGGTGCGTCTGAAGTTCTCCACGGATTTTTCCTACTGTATGCAGGTGAAAAAGGAGATAACGAAATTCCTGAAGGGAAGCTGTGCGGAAGAGGAACTGCTGGGGGTCGGCATTGCGATTCCCGGTATCATTGATCAGCAGAACCGGATTGTATTGAAATCGCATGCTTTGCAGATAGAGAACTACAGTCTGCGTTTTCTGGAGCAGGCACTGGAACTGCCGGTATATTTTGAGAATGACGCCAATGCGGCAATGTTGGCGGAAAATCCCCAGAAATATCAGGATGCCATCTATCTGTCCCTGAATCATACGCTGGGCGGAGCCTTTTGCATCAACGGGCAGCTGTTCCGGGGAAAGAATCAGAAGGCCGGAGAGTTCGGACATATGATCCTCATTCCGGGAGGACGTAAATGCTATTGTGGAAAAGTCGGCTGTACGGATGCCTACTGTGCGGAAAGTGTGCTGACAGACGACAACAGGATCTCACTGGAAACCTTTATGACACAGGTGAAGAACAAAGATGCGGCAGCAGGCGTCAAATGGGAGAACTATCTTGACCACCTTGCCATCCTGATCTCCAATCTTCGGATGGCATATGATATGGATATCATCCTGGGAGGAGATGTCGGCGGTGTCCTCGCAGAGTATATGATTCCACTCGGAGAGAAAGTCATGGGATATAATGGATTTGACCATGATGTCTCCTATCTGAAAAACTGTGCCTATGAAAAGGAAGCATCCGCAGTAGGCGCAGCAAGACACTTTTTTGCAGATATATGCCATTGATGGAATACTCAAGTAATCAAATAAAACCAGGAAAACCTGATTCGTAATGCTATACCGGCAGATGCGGATCAGTTTTTTTTTAATAAAATTTTATGACAGGTAGTTGACAAATCTTCCCTTTGGGATGATAATACAAATACTTAAATAAAGTATTTTATAAAAGCGAATACAAAACAATAAGAGAGCAAAAACTTATAACAAAAAGGAGAGGATTATTATGTTACAGGAAGTAATGACAAAACCCGGCGAGATCATATTCAGAGAGATTCCCGTTCCGGAGATCACAGAGGATCAGGTGCTGGTGAAAATCATGCGTATCGGCATCTGCGGTTCGGATATTCACGTATATCATGGCAAGCATCCCTTTACAAAATACCCCGTAACACAGGGACATGAGGTATCCGGTGAGATCGTGAAGATTGGAGACAAGGTAACACAGTTCCATGTGGGACAGAAGATCACTATTGAACCTCAGGTATATTGCGGACACTGCTATCCCTGCCGTCACGGCAAATACAACCTTTGTGAAGAACTGAAGGTTATGGGCTTCCAGACCACAGGTACCGCTTCAGAATATTTTGCGGTAGATGCATCCAAGGTGACCCCAATCCCCGAGGAAATGTCTTATGAGGAAGGAGCCATGATCGAGCCGTTGGCAGTTGCGGTTCATGGGGTAAAACAGATGGGTGATGTGACCGGTATGAACATCGTAGTTATCGGTGCAGGCCCCATCGGTAATCTCGTTGCACAGACTGCTAAAGGAATGGGAGCAGCCAAAGTTATGATCACGGATGTCAGCGATCTGCGTCTGGAAAAGGCAAAAGAGTGCAGCATCGACGTGTGTGTAAATACAAAGAATAAGGATTTCGGAGAAGCCATGGTAGAAGCTTTCGGCCCGGATAAAGCAGATGTGATTTACGACTGCGCAGGAAATAATATCACCATGGGACAGGCGATCAAATACGCGAGAAAAGGAAGCGTGATCGTACTGGTAGCTGTATTCGCTGGCATGGCGGAGATCGATCTGGCGGTAGCCAACGATCATGAACTGGATATCAAGAGTACCATGATGTACCGTCATGACGATTATGTGGATGCGATCCGTCTCGTCAATGAGAAGAAGGTACACTTACAGCCCCTGATTTCCAAAGTATTCCCGTTCCGGGATTACCTGAAAGCTTATCAGTATATTGATGATAACCGCGAGACTACCATGAAAGTCATTATTAATGTACAGGAATAAGAGGGAGACACTATGGACAACAAATACGGAGTTACGGGAATTGCACATATCGGAATTCCAACCAATGATATGGAAAAAACCATAGAATTTTACAGGAATCTGGGATTTCAGGTATTGCTGGAGACTTATAACGAAAAGGCCTGTGAAAAAGTAGCTTTTCTGCAGCTTCAAAATTACTGTATTGAAACCTTCGAAAACCATCAGGCAGTAATGGCAGACGGCGCATATCAGCATGTGGCGCTGGATGTTGCGGATATTAATGCGGCCTATGACAGGATCTGCGCGGAGGGTCACAAGATTATCACCAATGGTATAGAAGCATTGCCTTTTTGGGAAAACGGTGTGAAATTTTTCATGATCAAGGGGCCCAATGAGGAAAAGATCGAATTTTGCCAGAAACTTTAAATACAGGAAGCAGGTGGATTCAGAATGAAAAAAGAGATAGCGATCGCAGCGTTAGGAGAACTCTTGATTGATTTTACAGAAGCAGGTATCAGTAAAAACGGCAGGAAACTGTTCGAACAGAATCCCGGCGGAGCACCGGCGAATCTGTTGACGGTGGCAAGCCATATGGGATACCGGACCGCTTTCATCGGAAAGATAGGAACCGATATGCATGGAGCGTTTCTGAAAAAGACGCTGCAGCAGGAGGGGATTGCTACCGGAGCCGTGGTGGAGGATGAGCATTATTTTACCACACTGGCCTTCGTGGAAATTGATGAAAAGGGAGAAAGAAACTTCTCTTTTGCGAGAAAGCCGGGAGCTGATACTCAGCTACAGACGGAGGAACTGGATGTGAAGCTGCTCTCTGACTGTCGGATTTTTCATTTTGGATCCCTGTCTCTGACGCAGGAACCGTCAAGGGGTACAACGCTGGAGGCTATCCGGATCGCAAAGGACGCAGGAGCGCTGATCTCCTATGATCCCAATTACCGGGCATCTCTCTGGCCCGATGAGGAGACCGCCGTGGCACAGATGAAATCAGTGATTCCGCTGGCGGATGTAATGAAAGTATCCGATGAGGAGAGTCTGTTACTCACCGGAGCTGCTGACTATGAGGAAGCGGCTGATCAACTGCTTTCTAATGGTCTGAAACTGGTGGCAATTACCTTGGGAAGCAAGGGGGCGCTGGTAGCAACATCGACCTACAGAGAGATCGTGAAGGCCTTTCCTGTAAATGCCGTGGATACCACAGGTGCCGGGGATTCCTTCTGGGGCGGATTTTTAAGCTGTTATCTCTCTTATGACAAAAAAATGGAAGACCTTGGGGTGGAAGAACTCAGAAGATGCGCCCTGACCGGGAATGCGACAGCAGGACTGTGTGTACAGAAGCGGGGCGGAATTCCTTCCATCCCCACCAGAAAAGAAATCGAAGAATTTATACGGGAGAGGACGGACAGATGAAAATAGTTGCCGTAGTATTTGACATGGATGGAGTCTTATTTGATACCGAGCGGATCGGTGTGCAGAGCTGGACAGAGGCAGCAGAGCCTACCGGTTTGCAAAATGCTTACGAGATTGCGAGAATGTGCATTGGAAGAACCATTCCGGGAACCAAAGAAGTCTTCATGGCAGAAGCAGAAAAGCAGGGAATAGTGTTGGATTTCGAGAAACTGCATGCCGACTGCAGCAGACGGATCTTCGAAAAGGAGGAGAGGGACGGGCTGCCGGAGAAGCCGGGGGTACATGAAATCCTCGAATATCTTCATGAGAAAAAGATTCCTGTTGCATTGGCATCTTCCAGCAAAAAAGCGACGGTGCTCAGTCATCTGGAGAAGTCCGGGATCACCGGCTATTTTCAGAAGATCGTTACCGGAGATATGGTCACGCATGGTAAGCCATCACCGGATATCTATCTGAAAGCCTGTGAAGAACTGGGTGCAGCACCGGAGGAAGTGATAGCTATAGAGGACTCCTTTAACGGAATCCGATCGGCTTCCGCGGCAGGATTACATCCGATCATGGTACCGGATCAGCTGCAGCCTACCGAGGAGATCCTGTTGCTGGCAGAGGCAAAGTGTGACAGTTTATTGGATGTAAAACAGTTATTGGAAGATAAATACTTGAAATAAAGAGGAGTGTAGCAGAGGGAAAACAGAAGATACATAAGGGAGCTATAATATATGAAATTAGCAACATCAACGAATATCATGGATGCGGACTGCGACAGACCGTACCGGATCCCCGTCGATGTATCTGCCAGAGCATGTGCCCGCGCGGGCTATCAATATGTTGATGCCTGCCTGTGCAGCTATTGCAGAGAGGGACAACCCCTGCGGGGAGAATACTGGGAAAAGTGGATCGAAGAAACCGTAGCGCTGAAAGAAGAACTGAACATACAGTTCCCGCAGGCGCACGCGTACTGGACGATCGGGGAAGGCTTTCTCCCGGACAGAACCCGCAGTGACGGCGAACTGGGGGAAGAACTTATGCGGCGCAGTGTTCTTGCAGCGGAAGCACTGGGCGTGAAATGGATGGTCGTACATCCCTATTCCATGAGCCGTCACGGCGGATACGACTATCGCGGATCCTATAAATATAATGTCGAATACTGGAAACGCTGGGGAGAATTCTACGCAGAGCACAATGTCGGAATGGCGATCGAGAATATGAATCGACCGACCCATTACGGCAGCTGCGCAGAGGAACTGTTAGAATTGATCGATGCTGTGGGCAATCCTATGGTGCAGATCTGCATTGACACAGGACATGCCAATATGGTGGGACTGGATGTGCCGGCAATGATCCGACAGGTGGGTTTTCATCTGAAGGCGACACATATCAATGACAATCATGGTACGACAGACGAACATTTTGCGCCCTATAATGGTACGATTCCCTGGAAAGAGACCGTACAGGCATTACGTGATATTCATTATCAGGAGTGTTTTGCATTCGAGATCCACCATCTGACCAGTATGTATCCAAAGGAGGTGCAGTCTGCACTGGTAGATTTTTCCTATGTACTGGGAACATATCTGTTGGGGGAACAACAGGAATAACACGTCGCAAAAATCCGTGAAAAGCAGACAAACGACCGGCACAGCCCATGTATGTGAATCGTGGTAGTGCCGGTTTTCTGTACAAAAATATAGGAGGAGGCAAGTAATGCTGAATACTTTTACGGAATATTTTGCCGGATTTACGACAGGAGCCATTGCACTGCGGCTGCTATTCGCGGCAGTGCTGGGCTGTATCATCGGACTGGAACGGGCAACAAAGCATCATCCTGCCGGAATGCGGACTTTTGCGCTGGTCTGTCTCGGGGCGGCGGCCTCTGCCATCGTAAATATTTATCTGGGGACGGCTTTCGGAACAGGGCGGACAGACTTAAGCCGTATTCCGGCAGGCGTAGTCAGCGGAATCGGTTTTCTCGGAGTGGGGACGATCATCATCACCGGAAAGAATCAGGTCCGTGGCCTTACAACGGCAGCCGGATTGTGGACGACAGCGACACTGGGAATTATGCTGGGCTCGGGAATGCTGCAGATCAGTCTGATCCTGTTCGTGCTCATTTTCAGTACCATGTTTGGAATTGCGAGGATCAGTCGCGTGCAGGAAAAATATAACCGCTATATCGGACTGTATATGGAAATTGACAAGACAATGACCCGCGGTGTCTATGATTATATCAACGACTGTGGGTACGAATTGTCTTCTATCGAGAAAAAGAGAGATAAGACCCTGAAAGGTTCCGATATTGTGCTGATCCTGATGATGGATCTGAAAAAACGTAGAAATCATGCGGAGATCCTGTCGGAAGTGAGCCAGCTTGAGGGAGTGCATTATCTGGAGGAAGTATGACTGAAATCATAAGATTAGCAGATTTTACATAAAATTTACAATATGTACGTACATAAAATAAACAGCATGGGAAAAATGAACTAAATATCAAATAAAAATAATGTTATGTTACTCATAATAACAAATATGTTTTAAAAAATACAAAATATGTATTGACATAATAACCAAGTAGGAATATTATATAGCCATAATGTTACTACATAAAAGGGTGGGTGAAATGTCAGAGAAAAAGAAAGTAAAAAATGCTGAATATGATGTCGTAGTTATCGGTGGCGGAATGTCCGGGATCTGCGCAGCACTGGCAGCCGCAAGACACGGGGCCAGAACAGCATTGGTGCATGACCGACATGTTCTGGGAGGCAATGCTTCCAGCGAGATCCGGATGCACATCTGCGGAGCTTCTGAGAATCTCGCGAAGCCGGATCTTGAGGAGAGCGGAATCCTGCATGAGATTATGCTGGACAACAAGAGCAGAAATGATTATTATAATTTTTCGATTTGGGATATGGTCCTTTTTTCAACAGTGAAAAGACAGAAGAATCTTACGGTGTACTTAAGTACGGCAATGGAAAGCTGTGAGATGGGAGAAGGATCCACGATCCGCAGCATTGATGCCTACCAGCTGACTACGGAGACGCACTGGAAGATATCCGGTAAAGTCTTCATCGATTGCACCGGCAATGCAACCCTTGGATATTATGCAGAGGCGGAATTCCGGACAGGCAGTGAAGGCAGGGATGAATTCGGGGAACCGGATGCTCCTGGACAGCCGAACAAGGAACGGATGGGCAACACCTTATTATTCAAAGCGGTGGACAGAGGACATCCGGTGGCATTCAAAAAGCCGGATTTTGCCAGAACCTTTACGGAAGAAGAACTGAAATACCGAACCCACTCCGCAGTACATGGAGCACAGATCAAGGGAGAGGTGGACAAGGCATATGTAAGAATGACATCCTTCAGTACTTCTTCGGTAGACTACGGATACTGGTGGATCGAACTTCCGGGTGAGACAGATGACATCATTGACGAGTATGAGCAGATCCGGGATGAACTGGTATCCTGCATTTACGGAATATGGGATCATTTGAAAAACGGTGGCGACCATGGCGCAGAAAATTACGATCTGGAATGGGTCGGAATGCTGCCGGGTTCCAGAGAAGGCAGACGTCTGATAGGGGATTATATCCTGAATGAAAACGATATCCTCAGCAACAGACAGTTTGAGGATGCCGTGGCCTACGGAGGCTGGCCGATGGATATCCACACGGCGAAGGGGCTTTACGATTTTGATGAGCTTCCCTCCAGAGTGATCAGCTTCGACGGTGCATATACGATACCTTATCGCTCCTATTATTCAAAAAATATTTCGAACCTGATGATGGCCGGACGAGATATCAGTGCCAGCAAGATGGCAATGGGATCCACGAGAGTCATGGGAACCTGCGCAGTCGGCGGGCAGGCAGTCGGAACGGCGGCAGCACTCTGTATCAAATATGACTGTGATCCCAGAGGGGCGCAGGAACATATGAGGGAATTACAGCAGATGCTGTTGAAGGATGACGCTTATATTCCCGGCATCTGGAACGAGGATCCGAAGGATCTGGCGAGAAGAGCTAAAGTCACAGCAACCTCTGCACGGGAAGGCTGTCCCCCGGAAAATGTAATCAACGGCATTTCCAGAGATGAGGATGGACACCGGAACCTGTGGATCTCCGGCAAGGGTAGAACCGAAGGAGAGATGCTTACATTGCATCTGGCCGACAGACAGCCGGTATCGGAAGTGCATCTGACTTTCGATTCCAATTTCCATTATCCGATCAAGATCACGCTGTCCCGCAAGAGGCAGGCACAGCAGAGGATCGGGGTACCGCCGGAACTGATCAGAGACTATACCGTAACTCTCTGGCAGGGAGATAAAAAGGCAGCGAAGCAGACGGTTACAGAGAACGTTCAACGGAAAAATATAGTAACTTTTCCTACAACAGAATGTGACAGGGTCACGGTAATGGTTCATAAGACGAACGGCAGTAATGAGGCACATATTTACGAAATAAGGGTGTATTCCTGAGATGTCTTTGGATGAGGGGACGATCAGGTTGACCATAGACAACAATACAAAGGAGGATTACGATTTATGAAGAAGAAAATTGCATTAGTACTGACTATGGCAATGTTGGGATCCTGTCTGGCAGGATGCGGTCAGAATGCAGCAGACGACAGTGCATCTGCAGAACAGAAAGAAAGCACAGCGGTTGCACAGTCCACGGAAGCGGCGCAAGGTACAGAAGCAGGGGAGAAGGAATGGTTCGGTACCGATGACGGCAAGACCGTTACGATTCGTCTGTGGGGCGGCGTACAGCCGGAATATGGATACGATGAAGTGTGCGCAAACTTTAATGAGCAGTACAAAGACAAGGGCGTACAGGTAGAATATGTACGTTATGTCAACGACAGTTCAGGTAATTTACAGCTGGAGACTTATCTGATGGGCGGCGGAGATGTAGATCTGTTCTTCGGATACGGCGGACGTTCCAAGCTGGACAAGCGTGTCGAGTCCAACCTGTTGTTAGATATGTCCGGTATGCTGAAAGATTACGGATTTGATCTGGAGACAGAACTGGGTGAATCCAATATGCTGGATTACAAATATGATGATGGATCTGTTTACGGTTTCCCGACAAAATACGAGAATGCAAGATGGCTGATGATCAATGAGGATATGTTCAAGGAAGCCGGTATTGATATCCCTTATGATGGTTGGACCTATTCCGAATTCTTAAGTGCAGTGGAGAAGCTGACCCACGGCGAAGGTCAGGATAAGGTATACGGATTGTGCTGGAGCCGTAAGCAGAACTCCAGATATGTGCAGCTGATGCTGAACTCCGTACTGGGTTCCTACCAATCCTACAAGAATGATGAAGGTACGGAAGTGAACTTCGATAACAAGGTATATCACGACGGTTTTGAGATGGTAATGAAGACTCTGGACAATGGCTGGGCAATCCCCATTGAAGATGAGTACTCCGAGGACCTGAGTGTTGCCAACACCTTCCTGGAGGGCAAATGTGCCATTACACTGGGCATCCCCATGATGCGTCTGTGTATGGATCAGGAAAATTATCCTCACGATTTCGTTACTGCACTGGTACCCGCACCCGTTCCCGATGACGAGCAGTATAATACCGAGTTCTACAGAACCCATGCAGGTACCCCAGGTGCCGGCGACCTGATGTGTATTGCGGCCAACACCAAGTATCCGGAAGCCTGCTTCGAGTTCGCTATGTGGTACCTTAAGGGTGGTATGGCTCCTTTGGTTAAGGGAGGAAGAGTTCCTCTGTGGAATGGTATCGATAAAGAAGCTGTTCTTGATGTACTGAAGGCAAATGCAGAAGGCTCCATTGATCTGGAATCCATGAACAACTATCTGTCTGTGGACAGAACGCAGGGTGTTAAGACGGTACAGGGTGTTGCATCTACCGAAGTAAGTGCCGTATGGAACGAAGAATTTGACGCAATGTGCTATGGCAGACAGTCTGTAGATCAGACGATCGACAATATGGTCAAGAGAAGCAATGAACTGATCAAGACGGAACTCGAAAGCAAGAAATAAGTAACATAACTTACAACAAATCAGCGGAAAGGGGCGGAAGCGTTTCAGGTGATCCGCCCCTGATCTGAAACAGATAAACGAGGGAAAATGAATGGAAACCAAGAAAAAGAAAAGCAAAGGGGAAAGACAAAAAATACTGCATCAGAATCTGGTTGCATATTCCTTTCTGGCGCCGAGCCTGATCGGTGTAATATGTTTTAGCCTGATCCCGCTGGTGATCTCCCTGTACGTAAGTCTGACGGACTGGAATTTCACACAGGGAATCGGAAACTGGAATTTCGTAGGGCTCACAAATTTCAAGAATCTGTGGACAGATGAGTGGTTTACCGCTTCTCTGAAAAATACTCTGCTCTTCACCATTGTCACCGTTCCAATCGGATTGTTCCTTGCAATCGTGATTGCGGTACTGATCGACGAGTTCTGCCATAAAAAGGTTGCAGGTGTAGTACGAGTGGCAATGTATATGCCGCATATCTGTAACATCGTGGCAATCTCCGTAGTGTGGATGGCACTGTATTCCAAATACGGCCCGTTCACCCAGCTGATGAAAGCGCTGGGCTGGCAGGATCCTCCCAGATTCCTTGCAAGTTACGAATGGGCACTGCCTTCGATCATGCTCGTAGTCATCTGGGCAAGTCTCGGATACCGCGTCTTCATGTACAGTGCGGCCATCACAGGACTGCCGAGAGATTTGTACGAAGCAGCAGAAATCGATGGAGCGAATCCGGTTCAGAAGTTTTTCAAGATCACCGTGCCTTTACTGAAACCGACTACATTTTTCCTGACGATCACGGGTATCATCTCCAGCTTTAAAGTATTCGGATATACCAATGTCATGACAAAGGGTGGCCCCGGAAGCTCTACCTATACCCTGGTTTATTATATATACACCTCGGCATTCCAGTACTACAAGATGGGTTACAGTTCCGCCATTGCAGTGATCCTGTTTATCATGTTGCTGATCGTAACCATTATTCAGTGGATACATAACAATAAAGAAGAGAAAGGCTAGGGATTAAGATGAAGAATGTATCTGTTTCCAAAAAAGTGACCAGACTGCTGGTTACGATAATCATCGTGGCAGTCACTCTGGTTATGGTAATCCCATTTGTCTGGATGCTTTCCGCTTCCTTTAAGACAGAAGCGGATGTTATGAAGATCCCCATTGAATGGATACCGAAATATTTCTATATTGATAACTACAAAAAGGTTTTAAGTATCGGAACCACAAGCTCTACCAATTATCATTTCCCGCTGGCGTATTTCAACTCTATCAAGGTCGCAGTTATCAGTACAGTGGTGGCAATTACCTCTGCGACTCTGGCAGGCTATGCCTTTGCCAAGTTGAAGTTCAAAGGTTCCAATGTACTGTTTATCATCTATCTGGCACAGATGATGGTACCCTCCCAGCTGACATTGATCCCCAGATTCGTGATCTTTTCCCAGCTGGGCTGGATGAACACCCACATGTCTCTGATCGTTCCGAAGATCATTGCAGTATCCTCTACATTTATGCTGCGACAGTCCTTCCTCGGAACACCGGATGAACTGCGTGAGGCAGCACGAATCGATGGTGCGGGAGAGTACCGTGCATTTGCACAGGTTATGCTGCCACTGGTCAAGCCGGCCATAGCAGCCACCGCAACCGTACAGTTCCTGGATGCATGGAACAGCTATCTGGATCCGCTGGTATTCATCTCCAACTGGAAAAAATGGACGATTCCTCTGGCGTTGAACCAGTTCGTAGGTTCCGAGGTAACACAGTACAATCTGACCATGGCAGCGTGCTGTCTGGCTGTAGTACCGGTATTTATTGTATTCCTCTGCGGACAGAGATTTTTCCTGAAAGGATTATCTGTAGGTGCCGTCAAAGGTTGATCAACCAAACAAGAAATGTATGCAGGCAGGAGGGGAGAGTTCTCATCTCCTGCCTGTTTTGCAATCGGAGCAGCGAAGCTCGGAAGAGGAGAGTATTATGTCAGTACATAAGGAAGAACGACATTATGAAGTAGTGGTAGTCGGCGGAGGAATGGCGGGCGTTTGTGCCGCTATCGCATCTGCGAGAAAAGGTGTCAGAACGGCGATTGTGCAGAACCGTTCCATGTTTGGCGGAAATGCCAGCTCGGAAATCCGTATGCACATTGTCGGGGCCAATGCCCACGGATCCAAGAAGAATCTGGGGGAAACCGGCATTTTACTGGAAATCTTACTGGAAAATAAGCGGCGGAATCCCTATGCGTCCTTTCCTGTATTCGATTCCGTGATCTGGGAAAAAGTGCATTTTCAGGAGAATCTTGATGCTTATCTGAATACCGATATGGACGATGTCATTATGGACGGCAAAAAAGTAGCGGCCATTGTCGGCCATCAGAACACCACAGAGACAGAATTTACAATCTATGGTGATATCTTCGTGGATGCCACGGGACATGGCACGCTGGCGACCATGGGAGGCGCTGCCGGAAGGATGGGCAGCGAAGGACGCGATGAATTCCATGAGCCGGATGCGCCGACGGAACCGAATCAGGATACGATGGGCAATACATTGATGTTCTCTGCCGTAGACAGAGGAGAGCCGGTGAAGTTTATCCGTCCTGACTGGGCATATCAGTATTCCGAGGAAGATCTGAAATACAGAGAGCATGGCAACAGTATCGGCTCCCATATGGAGGGTGGACAGCTGACCAAGTTCGAGGAGGGCAGCGGAAGGCTGCCGCATTTCTCCAACGTGGATTCCGGTTATTGGTGGATCGAACTGGGTGGCCAGTATGACGATATTATCCGGGATGGTGAAGTTATTCGCGACGAACTGTTGAAATGTGTCTACGGAGTCTGGGATCATCTGAAGAATGTAGGGGATCACGGTGTGGAAAATCTGGACCTCGATTGGGTCGGCATTGTTCCGGGCTATCGGGAGAGCAGGCGTATTGAGGGAGATTATCTGCTGAATGAGAATGACGTGCTGGAGAACCGTATTTTCCCGGATGCGGTAGCTTACGGCGGATGGCAGATGGACGAGCATGTACGGGGCGGTATCCGGGATCTTGACAAGATTCCTTCCCGGATCCTGAATTTCAACGGATGTTATACCATTCCCTGGAGATGTTATTATGCGAAGGATCTGGAGAATGTCATGCTGGCGGGAAGAGATATCAGTACTTCCAAGATGGCATACGGTTCCACAAGAGTTATGGGAACCTGTTCCGTTGGAGGACAGGCGGTAGGTACGGCGGCAGCCATGGCGGTAAAATACAGATGTACTCCCAGAGAGATTGGAGAGCATATCATGGAGTTACAGCAACAACTTCTGCGGGATGACTGCTATATTCCGGGCTTTCGTAATGAAGACCCGCTGGACTATGCGCGGTCGGCAAAGGTATCCGCATCTGCCTGTACAGGAAAAAATGTGCCGGAAAATGTATTGAACGGTGTGGCAAGACCGGTGCAGGAGGAGAGTAACTGTTGGGAAGCACCCATCGGAGAGGAAGGAGCCAGTATCTCTCTTGATTTCGGTAAAAAACTGGTCTTACAGCAGGTGCAGCTGACCTTTGATACGAACCTTACGAGGGAGATTATGCCATCCATGACGCGAAATGTCAGAAATCGTCAGGTAAAGGGGCTGCCGGAGGAACTGGTCTGTGATTACGATATCCGCTTTTACAGAGAGGGGAAAGAGGTCATCTGTAAGGAAATCCGCGGAAATTACCAGAGACTGAACCGGATTGTTGTAGATAACGTCATTTGTGACCGACTGACGGTCACAGTGTATAAGGCATATGGTATCGATCGGGCACGTATTTTTGAAATACGTACTTATTAGAGACATATTTACAATAAATTGGTACATATTATACGCTCAATTATTGACATTGATTTCTGGAATTCGATATACTGTAAGTAATGGGAACTATTGGAAACAGCGGACACTGGCACTATATAAAATGTTGATAGGGAGAGACGGGACATGGCAGCACGATACTCGGAAATCGAAGAATATATTATGGATAAGATTCATACGGGAGAATGGCCGGTAGGCTATATGATCCCCAAGGAAGTGGAACTCTGTGAACAGTTCGGAGTCAGTCGTTCTACCGTGCGTACAGCCATGTTGCGATTGGTACAGGAGGGACATCTCAAGCGTGTGAAACGCAAGGGAACGTTCGTGACGGCCCCCCGTGTTCTGGAGGACACTACGGTATTTATTGAGAGTTTCTTTAATGAAATGTTCCGCAGAGGGATAGAGGTAGAGACGGAAGTGCTGGAGTTCCGCTACATGGAGGCGACGGAGGATCTGATGGAGAAGTTCGGCGACAACTGCCAGAAAGTAATCAAACTGAGCCGTCTCAGATATGCAAAGGATTCCTTCGATAAAGGCCCTATTGTATTAACGACATCCTATCTGCCAGAAGGAGATTCGTTCCTGTTTGATTATGATTTTACCAAGGCATCCCTGACAACGGCCCTGAAAGAGCATCAGAAGAATCGTTACAGTATGGAAAAGGAAATGACTGCGCTGGTATTGGGCGGACGAGAAAGCCATCTGATGGGGATGAAGGAAGGATCTCTGGCAATGTTGATCACTTCTATTACGAAGAATGATAAAGGACAGGTGATTGATGTAACAGAGAGTATCTACCCCTTAGAGCGGAATAAGTTTGTATGGAAACTGAAGCTGTAGGGCGTCAGATATAAGGAGCAATAATACAAAATGAAGGGTAAAATAAAGAATATGGAGTGGAACTTCCAGCCGGAGACGGGGAGTCTGACAGTCCGTGGCAGAGGAGCCATGGAAGACTGGGGAGAATGGAAAGAGCGTCCGTGGGAGGATTTCCGGGAGGCGATTCACAGCGTGATGATAGACAGCGGGATCACTGGCATCGGCAATGGAGCCTTTCGTGACTGTACGGCATTGGAGGAAGTCGAACTGGCGGATACGGTGGAACGGCTGGGAGTATTCAGCTTCCGCGGTTGTAGCGCGTTAAAAAAGATCACACTGCCCAGAGGGGTGTGGATGATCGGGGCAAAGGCTTTCCAGAGATGCACGGCATTGGAGCAGGTGTGGCTGCCTGCAAGTCTGAAATATGTGGACATGCGGGCGTTTGCTGGGGATGAAGCATTGCACACGGTGGTATATGAAGGAACACCGGTACAGTGGGAGCGGATCCTGATCAGCATGACCGCATCGGACAACCGGTGTCTGCTGGGGGCTGAGAGAGAGTATCTCGGAGCTACAGGAATGGCCGGGGCTGCGGTATCGGAGAAACAGAAGCCGTCCGACCAGTATGAGCAGATCATCCAATGTGCAAGGAGAGCACTCTCCTATGGCGGTGACGGGAATCTGTACCTGCTCACTCCCAGACTGACGGAGCCGGGGATCCGGGCAAAATGCGGGGATTGTACGCTGGTCATTTTTCCTAACGGCAGGACGATGATGATTGATGCCGGATATATTGCGTGCAGTGAACATATTATCCGGCTGCTTTCGGATCTTGGACTTACACATCTGGACGCATTTGTTCTGTCCCATGCACATGATGATCATGCAGGTGGAGCGTTGGCAGTAGCGGAATATCTGTATGACCATGGAGGCGGGATAGATGCATTTTACCGGTCCTCCTATGTAAAGTCCAGTAAACGTGAGCCGGAATTTGAGGATTATCTGAAACAGAAAAACTGTCAGATTCATTCCGATGTATTGGAAGGATATCAGTGGACGGTGGGAGAGGTGCGTATTACGGCATACTATCCGACACAGGAAGCACTGGATCAGTGTGACAATACGGATGAGGGCGTGAATGATGTGTCGATCCTCATGAAGTTCCAGTATGGCAACTCCGCCTATCTGACCGGCGGAGATCTCTGTATCGACAAAGAGGAACTGCTGGCAGCCCGGTACGGCACGAAACTGCAGGCGGATGTCATGAAGTCCAACCATCACGGCGTCTATACTTCCAACGGGGACGTCTGGCTTCGAACTGTGACACCCGGTGCCATCATTACCGATTCGGAGGACATCGGTAATCCACTGCTCGTCGAGTATGCAGCCGGGAACAGCATTGATTATTACAGTGCAGGAGTTCATGGACTGATACTTGTCAGAATGGACCGGCAGAGTTATGATGTGATTTCGCAGTATTAATAATATTACTTCAGGGAGCATTTCGAAAGAATGCTCCTTTTTGCTCGGAAAAAATGTAATATATTAGGTTAATATGGTCAGAAAAAATGTGGTAAACTGTATTTTAGAAGAAAGAGTGTCATAAAAACAGGAGGAGAGAATATATATGCAGATCCATGAGACAGTATTTATAGCGCCCGGTGCAGTGGTACTGGGGGATGTTACAATAGGAAAAAACAGTGGGATTTGGTACAATGCGGTGGTCCGGGGGGACAGAGATTCTATCGTCATCGGAAAAGAGAGTAATATTCAGGACAATGCGGTCGTGCATCTGGGCAGCGGATATCCGGTGGAGATCGGAGACCATGTGACCATAGGACATGGAGCCATCGTCCATGGCTGTAAGATCGGCGACAATACCATGATCGGCATGGGTGCCATTTTGATGAACGGCTGTAAGATCGGGAAAAACTGCATCATCGGTGCCGGAGCGTTGGTGACGCAGAATGTGGAGATCCCGGATAATTCCCTGGTCGTCGGCAATCCCGGGAAAGTAAAACGTGCCGTTACCGAAGAAGAGATCCGGTGGAATCTGGAAAACGCACGCATTTACGTAGAGGAAGCAGCGGAAGAATTAAGCGGCTCTTATCGGCAAAATATAAATGAATTTTAAGAGTAAAAAGTTTGAGATATATTGCCGATGATGATATAATATTTCCGGTGAGTAGTTTTGCGGAGGTTGTGTATGAAATATGTAAATGTAAATGAAATAGCTGCAAAATGGAATTTATCAGAAAGAAGTGTAAGAAATTATTGCGCCCATGGAAAAATTCCGGGTGTAATTCTTGATGGGAAAACATGGAGGATTCCGGAGGATGCCGTAAAGCCGGTCAGAAAGAAACGAGCGGAAAAAATAGCAAATGATCTTTTGACCAGATTAAAAATGGAAAAGGAAGCAGGGATACCGGGAGGAATATATCATAAGGTTCAGATCGAACTGACATATAATTCGAATCATATGGAAGGCAGCCGCTTGACCCATGATCAAACCAGATATATTTTTGAAACGAATACGATTGGAATTCAGGATGAAGTTGTGAATGTGGATGACATTGTTGAAACAGCCAGTCATTTCCGATGCATTGATCAAATAATAGAGTTAGCAAACTATCCCCTGAGTGAGGCATTTATTAAACAGTTACATTATATTTTGAAATCAGGAACGTCAGATAGCAGAAAAACGTGGTTTGCTGTTGGTGAGTATAAACGTTTTGAAAATGAGGTCGGAGGAAGCGCAACCGCAAAGCCCGCCGATGTATCCGGAGAAATGCGGAATTTATTAAGAAGATATAATCTTTCAAAACAAAAGACATTGAGGGAAATAATACAATTTCATTATGAATTTGAGAAGATACATCCTTTTCAGGATGGAAATGGCCGTGTTGGAAGATTAATTATGTTTAAGGAGTGCCTCCGTAATGGAATTACCCCTTTTATTATCGAGGATGATATAAAGGAATTCTACTATCGGGGTCTGAAGGAATGGAAGAACGAACAGGGATATCTTATGGACACTTGTCTGACTGCTCAGGATAGATTTAAGGTATACATGGATTATTTTGGACTGGAATATAAGGAGTAAAAACTATAACGAAAAAAGAGATCAAAAGAGCCAGATGACTACATTATGTTCGGTAAAAAGAGCACTGTCCTAGCGGAAGTGCTCTTTTGCGAATTCCATATCCTGTACCAGTTCCAGTGTTCCAAGATATTGCTCCTGCTTATCCCGGACAGCGTAATAAGTCACTAAGAATGTCCGGCCGCCCTTGTCCATCCAGACCGGTACCTGGTCCAGATTCCCTGCGCGGAATTCTCCGATAATGCGGCGAACCCGTTCTTCGATTTTAGGCGGATGACAGGTGAAGACCTCACGGCCCAATGCCATGCCGGGACGTTTGAATACCTTGGGGCCTTCGTTAAAATAACGATTGACATTATCGATGTCCACGAAGGTAATCTCCAAAGGAATCGTATTCAACATGGCGGTCAGCTGTGACAGGGTCAGACTACCGCCGGGAAGGTGGATTCTGGTCTCACCATCTGCAAAAGCATGTTCTACAGACAAGGTGTCAGCCGTAGAGGCAGTGTCTGCCAGATGTGCTTCCGCAGCCTGCCAACTGTCACTCCGGATACCGAAGCATTCTGCATAATCTTTGGCATCCCGGTAGATGTGATACCATTCCTCCTCCGAGAAATTCAGTGCGCAGTTGGGGAAGAGGATATTGGATTCCTTGTAGATCATTTCTTCCATGCGGGTCAATACGGCGTTCAAACGTTGTTTCCATGCATCGGTTTCTTTTTGGTCTTTTTGTTTTGCAAGGGCATTCAGTTCATCCCGGATCTCATCATCTACTGTCCACATGACCGCAGAGGGACCGCTGATCCCATATTGCACCTTCAAATGTGGATAAAGTAAGTCTCCCTTTCTGGCATAGTGGATAGCGATCTGGCGCAGCTCATTTAATGATCCGTCATTTATTGTTCCATTTTCCAGAACCTGCTTCGCGCGGGCAATCAGCTTTTCCAGTGCTGCATTTTCCAGCGTAAAAGTCTGCAGGGGATGCCCGGAGATCTGGATCAGGGCGGCAGCAGCGGAGAGCCGTTGGTCCTGTATGTCCTTAGCGTGCAATTTCTGGGCATCTGTCGCGGAACCATGGAACAGGGCGGAATGCACATCACAGAGCCGTTGCAATTCTTCGATGGAAGTACCCTCCCGCAGCAGCTCCTGCTCGGCATGCATAATCTCGGCAGGATCCACATCCTTACATTCCCGGACGAAATCCGCCTGGACATTTTCCAGAGGTTCTCCGTGATTCAAACGTTGTAAGTAAGACTTAATCTGATCTTTCATATAAAAATTCCTCCGGAACCAGTATGCCCCGGAGGAAAGTTTGTTATTCTTTTATTTTTATGATTAATCATCGTAGTGTGTTTTGATAAATTCGCAATCCACTACCAATACATAGAAAACCGAGCCATAATGTTCACTCTCCACGATACGCCCATAATCCAGAACCGTCTTATAAGTTCCATCTTTGACAGCAAGTCGGTATTTGACATAATCATTGTATCCGTTCATGCCGGATTCTATCTGCTGCCAGATGCTTTCTTCTACCTGTGTCAGATCTTCAGGATGCACCAGATTACGGAATTGATGTTTCGTAAAATGCATAAAATCATCCAGATCCGTACATCCTGTCAGCTGAAGCATTTCCTGATTAGCATACAGGATGCGTTCATCCTCCTTTTCGGCCCGGTAGATGAAAAAGGCACCCGGCAGGTTGTCAGAAATATCCGATAATGAAAAACCAAGCTGTGTCCGTTTCGAATTGTGGAAATCCGGCCGGTAGGCCAGAGCACCATGTTTTCCCTGTAATTTTACCTCATAGAGTGCAATGTCGGCATAACGGAGAATGTCAGAGACTTTTTCTGCGTTGGCGGGGTATTCCGCATAGCCCAGGGAAATGCTGTAATTGTGTTCGACGCCTTTGGCTGAAAAAGAGCGGGAAGCCTTGCTGAAAGCATCTATCATTGGGGCAGCCTCTTCTACACTGCAATCCTTCAGGATAATACAGAACTCATCACCGCCATTTCTGGCAATAATGGAATTATCCGGAAAAGCCTGCACTAAGGATTGTGAAAGCTGCAATAGAACCTGATCACCGATAGTATGACCATAGACATCATTGATAAATTTAAAATTATCCACGTCAAGTAATATACCGACACAGTTTTTCTGCTTGTTTCCCTCCAGATACTCCTCCAGCTGCAAATTAAATCCGTTACGATTTAAGAGACCGGTCATAGAATCCGTCAGAGAGAGTCTGCGGAACTTTTTGCGTTGCTCGTCAACGAGCAGTATAGATATCGTAAGAACCTCCAGCAGTAAGATTATTGTAACATCACAGAATACTATCAGTCGTAAAAGTGTGTCATTCTTCCAGCCGCCGGTGGGCATGACTTCCAGCTTCCAGCTACAGCCTCCCAGAGTAAAATCATAAGAGACGGGATCCATCAGAGTCTCCTCCGACTGGTCTACCACGGTATATTCATCGGTCAGAGGGGAGAGGGTCTTCGATAGCCGGTATTGATAACCGAAACCGGATAAAGAATCAACAGAGTCCCTGAAAATTTCCGGAGCTTTGATGATAACAATAGTCAGTCCCCAAAAATAGGAATTGCCATTTTCGTCTTGTAAAAAAACAGGATTGCGGATAGCAATGCCGTAACCTCCCTGCTTCAGTTCAAAAGGCCCGTGTATGACAAGCAGATCATGATCAATTCCATAATTGACGATCTCTCCGCGGTCTTTGTCGTGGATCAGATCTATTTTACCTGCTTCACTTCCTTCAGTGGAGTAGATATCTGTTACGACACCTCCGGGAGCCAGCTGGATACTTTGGACGTAATCTGCCATCATTCTGTCCGCAATGGTATCAAATTTGTCAATTCTGCCGTCCGCACTGATCAGAAGCTGCTCCAGTGTATCCGTGATGTTGATACCGGCATTGAGATCTGCGATCATGCTATCACCGTAGGTTACAGCATTCAGTTCCGCAAGAGTGCGGAGATGCCTGGAGTCGGACAGCTGTACCGCATGAGCGATCATATATAAGACGATGCTGCTGATAAGAAGTACCCATAACGGCAGCAGCCATTTGGTATGAGAAAATTTGATTTTATTTCGTGTCATAGTGCTATGCTTCCTTCGTATGTGTCGGCAAAATGATTTAAATCTAATTATAGCATTTTGACGTTTTTTTGTATAGACATGAGAAGATATTTCATTCTGCTTCGGTCCGTGCTAAACATGTGCCACTGGCACATGGCACCCTACCCTCTACTCGCATGCATAAAAAATTATTGGGAATATCAGCTGGACAAGGAGAAGGGCAATAAGGTAATATATTATTGCATGCCGGAACGGAAAAGGAGGATTCCTCCGACGGAAGGAATCCTCTGCGGAATGGAGATTAGTATGGAATATATATCAGATGCACAGGCAAAACAGATGATCTTAGAGGTAGGCCGCAGAATGTATCAGGGCGGCTTCGTGGCAGCGAACGACGGAAATATTTCCTGTAAAGTCGGAGATAATGAGATCTGGGCAACACCTACGGGAGTTTCTAAGGGATTTATGACAGAGGACATGCTGGTCAAGCTGGATCTGGACGGGAATGTGTTGGAGGGAACGCACAAGCCTTCCAGCGAGATCAAGATGCACCTCAGAGTATTCAAGGAGAACCCGAAGGTACAGGGCGTGGTACATGCACATCCTCTGACAGCGACGGCGTTTGCCTGTGCGGGCATCAGTCTGGAGGAGCCGGTGCTGATGGAAGGGGTTCTGTCCTTGGGCTGTGTGCCGCTAGTGCATTTTGCCCTGCCCGGCACAGAGGAAGTGCCGGAAGCGGTGGCACCCTATTGCCGGGAATACAATGCTGTACTGTTAGCAAACCATGGCGCACTGACCTGGGGAGATAACCTCATGCAGGCATATTACCGCATGGAGACCACGGAATATTATGCGAAGATCCTGATGATGAATAACTTTATCTTAGGGAAGAAGACGTTGTTGTCCCAGGGACAGATCGACGATATTATCAAGATCCGTGCAGGATGGGGCATCACCACGGGTGGCAGACCCATCGGACCGGAGGGCGCGCAGAATCTGGAGGATATCTGCATCTCCCGGAAGCGGTGATTTGTTTTTCCGGACACAGTAGCGCGATAGCACGATTCGTAAGCTTATGATAGAAGGTCCTGTTAGAGACTTTTGCGAAAGCAGCCTCCAACAGGACCTTTTTTTTGTGCGTTATTTGTGTAATTGCATAGAAGCAGGCAGGGGGAAAGCTCCTATAGGACACAGATTTTTCACAGAGCGAACACTTTTTCAATACAAAATCCAACTATACTTGAGAAAACAATGGAATTTGGACGGAATAGCAATCGGAGGTTCGCCGTGAAGAACAAAGAGATCAAACAGATAATTTTTTCCCGAAAGAAAAACAAAAAATGGATCATCATTGCGCTGGTACTGGTACTTACGCTGGGTGGAGGTTCTGTGGCAGCAGTGGTGATATTACATAGAAACGGCAATCAATCAGAATTTTCCATGCCGGGGAATATGGCGGGGCTGACCTTCACGGAGGATATGACTGCTGCGTCAGGTGTTACCAATGTCGGTATCACGGAAGAGACCTTCGATGTGGAAAATCTGACGGCAGAGCTAGAGATCGAGGAAGTCTATGCGGTCTCCGGGGAAGAGGTAACGGCAGGAGATAAGATTTTAAAGCTTACGGAGGACAGTGTGGAGGAAGCCAGAAAGGAACTGGAGAGAGCGCTGGAGGATGCGGAACTTGCGTATCGTACCGGAGCCATTGAACATGAGCAGAACCTGATCACCGCGGAGTACACAAGAGACAGTGCTATCCTTACCGGACAGCAGGCGAAGGAAGTCTATGATGAGACGGTAGCAAGTCTGCAGAGTGCTGTGACCAGGGCGGAAGAGGAATTGCAGGATGCCGAGGATGACATAGCGGAATATGAGACATACGTTAATGACGGTTCCTATAAGAGTTATTTCAAGGTAGATGAATATCAGGCAATCTATGATGAGAACCTGAAAGCACTGACGGATAAACTGGATGAGTGGGGAATCAGCTGGTCCCAGATCACCGGCGGGTCAGCTGGATCTGTGCAAGCAGGTGGAACCGCAGGCAATGTGCTGGGCAGCAGTGGACAGGACAGCAATTCCTCGAATGTGAAAACTCTGGCATCCTTATACAGTATTTTGGAACAGAACCTGAAGGATCTGGAAGAAGCACAGGAAAAATATGAGGATGCAGTCACCAATGCTTCTTTTAACTTACAGACATTGCAGTTAAAGCTTCCCAGCCTTCAGCAGGCAGTCACGGAGGCAAAGGAAAATTATGAGATCCAGCTGGCGCAGGCAAAGCTGACTTACGAGACTTCCTTGTCCAGTGCGGAACGTGCAGAGAGCGATTACAATACTACGGTGGAAAAAGCTAAGTCCGATCTGGCAGCTCTGAAAAGTACTTATGAAGATGCCAAAGAGAATCTGGAACTGTTTGAAAGCAGTGTGGGAGACGGATATTTCTATGCCTCGGAGGACGGAACGATCCTGCGGACCATGGTACGGGCGGAGCAGACTCTGACTTCCGATGCAGTCGTATTCGTTTACAGCAATCCGAAGGAGCTGACGGTCACCGTATCGGTAGACCAGGCGGATATTGCAAAATTGACCGTAGGCGACAGTGCTTATGTGCAGACCTCCGCAGGCAGCGGATATACCGGTGTGATCACAGCCATTGATCCGGTATCCTCGTCTGACAGCCGTACCAGTGTCACTTACAGCGTGACGGTACAGATCAACGTGGAAGATGAGGAGGACAGCTTAAGTGCCAACGAATCCGTCACCGTAGTCTTCGGCATGACGGAGGAAGAGATCAAGCAGTTACAGCAGAGACAGAGCATGCATGGAAGGCTCAGAGATGTGTCCGACGGCGATGCGATGTCACAGGGCGGTCCCGGCAACGGAGAATTCCCGGGAAACGGAAATGATCAGCAGGGAGGACAGACGCAGTCATGAAATTGAAAAGACCACATTTTGAAAAACTGAAATCCCTCACGAAGAAGCAGAAAAAGTTGATCCTGGCGGGGATCGCACTGTTTCTGCTGATCCTTGCAGCCTGCTATACCGTGTTCATTGCACCGTTACTTCAGAAAGAACAGTGGATCTACAAAGAAGAGACGGTGGAGCGTGGTACTTTAAAGGTAGGTGTGACGGAGAGCGGCTCTCTGGACTACAACACAAAATCCATAGATTACGATCTGGATCTGGACGTCAGTGATGATGACGGGGATGACAGCGACGAGGATGACGATGATACCGTACAGAAATATCTGAAGATAGAGGAGATCTACGCCGCCAGCGGGCAGCGTGTCACCGAAGGTGAGGAACTTCTGAAATTCACGGAAGACAGCGTGGAGGCAGTTCGGGCACTGTTGCAGAATGCGGTAGTGGAGGCGCAGGCAGACTATGCGGAGGCAGAGAGTACTTATGAATTGTCCCTGCTGGAAGCACAGACCGACTACGATACCCAGAAGATCAGTGCTTCCTATGCGGCATCCATCCGCAATACTTCCGGGACCAGCGTGACGAACAATGTGGCGTCTATGCAGGTGCAGCTGGAGCAGAAGCAGGCGAATACCGCATCTTTGCAGGAGAAACTGACGCAAGCACAGGAAGATTATCAGGATGCGTTGGAGACCTACGAAGAGGCAAAGGAAGGCTATGAAGGTGTCGGAACCGATAATACAGTGAATTTCATGACGATCCAGAACGGTTATCTCAGCGCACGAACAAAATATCTACAGGCAAAATCAGCATTGACACAGGCAGAAACTGCGGTAACAGATAATGAAAATGCCATCACTGAACTTACCAACCAGCTGGCGGCAGCACAGGCAAAACAGAAAATCGACAAGCTGGATACAGAAGAGACCTATCAGGAAGCGGTGATCACCGGGCAGAACGCCCAGACTACCTACAATGCTACCGTGGAAGATCTGAAGGAGACCTTACAGGAAGCGGAAGAGACGAAAGAAAAACGGGAAGAACAGTTACAGGCCTTTGAAGATTTTGTCGGAAGTGATGGTATCCTGTATGCCACAGAGGATGGTGTGATCACAGAGGTCAGCTACGAAGCGGGAGATCGCCTGACGACGACAGGAGCTTTGTTTTCCTATGCAACGTCGGATGACATGAGAATCTCCGTGGATGTGACCCAGGAGGATATTGTGGATCTGAAGGTTGGAGATGCGGTAGATATCACCTTTACGGCATACCCGGAGGATTCCTATACCGGAAGCATTCTCTCCATCAATACCACGGCTACTTCCGATTACAGCAACACGGTAAGCTACACTGTGGAGATCAGCGTGGAAGGTGAACTGGAGCAGCTCTACGGTGGCATGACGGCAGATGTGATCTTCGTCACGGAAGAAAAGGAAGATGTCCTCTATGTATCCCGTAAGGCGATCGTAGAAGAGAACGGCAAGACCTATGTCTATCGTAAGACAGCACTGGGCGGCAGGGAACTGGCAGAGGTAGAGACCGGTATCACGAACGGTGTGGACATTGAGATCCTGTCAGGACTGGAAGAGGGCGATACCATCTACCTGGCAAGTAAAGTCAGCTCCGAGGAAGAAGTCAAGAGTACGGAGGAGACTGCTGATTCCGGCAGCAGTTCTGATACCGCAGTCGGCAGTGATACGGAGTTCGAGATGTCGGAGGATATGCAGATGCCGGGAGGCGGTGACATGCCCCAGGGTGGTCACAGGGGTGGTAATTCCGGCACCTTCGGCGGCGGAATTCCGGGCGGTCACGGAGGACAATAAATCAGGCGGATGGAGCAAATGTTGAGAAACAGACAGGAATGATTGGGAACAGTTATGAAGCAGAATGAAAATGGGAAAAAGATCAAAGAAAATATAAGAAATCAAATGTGCCGGATCGGATCATGGAAAAGCTGGTCGAAAAGGCGCAAGCTCACCACAGGTATCTGCGGTGTCTGTGCGATCGCTGTAGTGGCAGGTGCCATTGGTCTCTCCGGTGGTTCCGATACGGAAGTCATTTATAAAGAGACCACGGTAAAATACGGTACACTGGTCAAAGGTGTGACGGAGAGTGGTTCCGTGGACATTGGTACGGTAGATCAGACCTTTGATCTGGATATGAGTGCCCTGCAGAGAACGGATACTTCCGGCAGCAGTTCCTCCGGCGGCTCCTCCGATAGTACTGCCGGAAGCAGCTCTGGTTCCGGTGGATTTGGCGGCATGAGTGCTTCCGGCGGCGGAGCCCAGGGAGGCTTAGACATGTTTGGGCAGATCTTCAATATGGGAGGCAGCAGCTCTGGCAGCAACGGTGATGATTCTACCCTGACCGTGGCGGAGGTAGTGGTCTCCGTGGGGCAGCAGGTGTCCGAGGGAGATCCCCTGTACCTGCTGGAAGAAGACAGCGTCTCCGACCTGGAAGACGAACTGCAGTCTAATGTTGAGAAAGCAAAAGCGGATCTGGAGGCGGTGGAAGCCGACCAGACCCTGTCAAAACAACAGGCAAAATACACTTATGACAGCAGCACTGCTTACGGCAGTTATATTGATACCGAGTACAGCACTACATTGCAGGAGCTTCAGAATATGGTAGATTCTGCGGAGAGCACGCTGGAGCAGGCGAAGAGCAGCCTGGAAGATTACCGGGCACAGCTGGAGGAAGTAACGGCAGCCTATGAGGATGCGGCACAGGTATTGTCGAACTGTAAATACAGCCTGAACAGTACAAACGCAGCCGATGATACTTACGGATATGTCTATTATGCGCAACTGACGGAGCAGGCACAGTCCACGGCAGATTCACTGGAGCAGCAGAAGGAAGAGCTGGAACAGAGAGTAGAGCAGGCGGAGGAAAATGTAACCACTGCCGAAACCGCCTACAATAAGGCAAAACGGGAACTGGAGCAGGGGAAACTGACCGCAGCTGAGACCCAAAAACTGCGGACACTGGCTTACAATACCGCACAGGAGACCTATGACATTGCACTGGGGTATCTCACGCAGGAATTGTCCGATCAGCAGGAAACCTATAATGAGTCACTAAAAAAATGGAATGAGTTCAGCACTTATATCGATGGTAATGCAGTATGTGCAAGATACAACGGTGTCATCACCGGCGTGGAGCTGGAGGCCGGAGACAAGATCAGTACCGGAACCTCTCTGGTTACTTTATACGATATGGACGAAGTGACCATAACGGTAACAGTGGATGAAGATGACATGACGGATATCTCTCTGGGATCTGCGGCGAATATTGCATTGACGGCATATCCGGAAGATATCTTTACGGCAAAGGTGACGGCTATCGGAGATGCAACATCGGATTCCAGTGGAAATATAACTTATGACGTAACTGTCACATTAGAAGGGGATGTCTCCGGACTGTTCCAGGGCATGACAGGAGATGTAACTTTCGTTACGGAACAAACGGAAGAAGTGCTGTATGTCTCACGCAGAGCCATTATCACAGAGGATGACAAGACTTATGTAAAAGTGAAGACTGCAGATGGCAGCATTGTGAGAAAAGAAATAACGACAGGGCTGTCAGATGGTTCTAATGTGGAGATCTCCGGAGATATTGCAGAAGGAGACACTGTGTTGATCGAAAGCAGCATTACGAAGTAGAGCGGAGACCTGTGGGAAAGTAAGGTCAATGGAAGGGAAGAAGTAGAATATGAGATTATCCGAAATATTACGTCTGGTGTGGCTGAACCTGTCACAGAATAAATTCAAAGTGATCCTGACTTCCATCGGTATCGTTGTGGGATCCGCCACCATAATGCTGGTGCTGGCGATAGGTACCGGTGGAAAAGAAGAAGTGGCGGAGCAGTTCAAGAACCTGAATGCCGGAGCCATTGATATTTCCTGCGACAGCAGTGACAGCGGTGGTTTTAGCTTTGAAATGCCGGGCGGTGGAGGAAGCGTTACCGTCACAAATATGGGCGGAGGCCCCGGAGGAGGTTCCGGCGGCGGTATGTCCGGTGGTCCCGGCGGGGGAATGGATTTCGGCGGATTTTTCGGATTCGGACAGGAGGAAGAGAGCGAAGCCGTGACATTGACCAGTGAAGACGGTGATGATCTGGCAACTTTTGTATCGGGAATCTCTGCAACTACGATCTCTTATTCCACTACAGCATCGGTGGAGGGAGGCGATATGACCTCTGCTTCCTATTACACCATTGCCGGTGTGGAAGACAATTATGCCGCCATCAGTAATCTGGAAATGGCCATCGGGGATTTCCTCACAGAAGAAAACAACGAGAGCAAGGAAAAGGTGTGCGTACTGGGTGCCACCGTGGCAAAGGAAATTTTTGGAAGCGCCTACGATGCCTATGACGGTACAGTCTATATTGATGGCCGTCCCTATATAGTGTCAGGGGTACTATCCGAGATGGGAACTGTGGCATCCGGCATCAGCCCGGATACGGCGATCTATGTACCTTACGAAACCGACATCAAATACATTACCGGTACGAGCATTAGTCCAACCATTACCGTGGTCGCAGAAGATGTGAATCAGGTGGACACTGTAATGACAGGCGTGGAGAGTGCCTTAAAAGAAAGTTATCCCAACACCACATTTACCATCAGCGATGCCGGAAGCAAGATGGAGGCAGCCTCTGCTTCCAACGAGACACTGACATTACTGTTAATCTCCATGGCGGTGATCGTATTTATTGTCGGCGGTATCGGCATTATGAATGTATTGTTTGTATCCATCAAGGAGCGTACCAACGAGATCGGTATTTTGAAAGCGCTGGGCTGTTCCCGGAAGGATATCCTGTTGGAGTTTTTATTGGAGGCAAGCTTTACCAGTCTGGTAGGAGCCGTACTGGGGGTACTGGTGGCTCTTGGAATTACGCCATTCGTGCAGCTGTTCAACGTGAGAGTATCCCTGTCGGTACAGGGAGCAGTGCTGTCATTGTTATTCGGTGTCTTCACCGGAAGTCTGTTTGGCTTCTATCCGGCATATAAGGCATCGAGACTGATCCCCGTAGAAGCTTTAAATCAGGAGTAGTGCGAAAGGTGTAAGGATTATGATGGAAAACGCAATGATCACCATGAAAAATATAAATAAAGGCTATATGCTGGGAGAGGAACGTCTGCCGATCCTGAAGGACATCAATTTTCAGGTAAATAAGGGAGAATACGTGGCAATCTTAGGCCCATCCGGTTCCGGTAAGACTACGTTAATGAATATGATCGGCTGTATGGACGTGATGGACAGTGGGGAATATTATCTGGATGGCATGGCAATCCACGAGACCAAAGAGGACGATCTAACCATGGTGCGCAACCAAAAGATCGGGTTCATTTTCCAGAACTATCAGCTGATCCCGACCTACAATGTCATGCAGAATATTATCATGCCCCTGCTGATGCGTGGCATGACCCATGAGGAAGCAGAAGAAAAGTGTAAAAATACTATCAAACTGCTGGGGCTGGATCACCGTATCGGACATAGGCCTAACGAATTGTCCGGCGGACAGAAGCAGAGAGTATCCATTGCCAGAGCACTGGTGGGACAGCCGGCGATCCTTCTGGCGGATGAGCCTACCGGTGCTCTGGATCAGACCAGCGGCAGAGAAGTACTGAAACTGTTCCGGGAACTGAACGATATGGGCAACACAATCGTCATGATCACCCACGACCTGGGCGTAGCACAGTCTGCGAAACGTATCGTGCGTATTGTGGACGGACAGTTACAGGAATAAGGGATAGTCACTCAGCCAACGGGAAAGAGGCTGGGACTGTTCCAGACCGGATTTCAGGGTACGGTCGGCATCCGATTTATTTTCTGCCGGTATTATCAGCAGAAATTCTTTTCCATCCATAAGTACACCGCAGAATACGGTTTTCAGATCCCGGGAGATAAGAAACATATTTCCCGGGATATTTGTTACAGATTCGGTCAGGCAGGAGTAATAGGCTTCTTCATCGATAAAAGGTGCATAGAATCCCATGTCATCCGCACCTTCCACGAAAAGCCTCTCTCCGTTCATCCAGACATTTCCCGCTATGGCGTCTTCCTGATTCCCCCAGAGGTAATGTAAGGCTTTCCCGTGGATCTCCACCGATACCTGTTTGAAGGTATCCGGTTCCGTCAGACTGACCAGCATTCCGGTTCCGGTATAGTCATAATCCTTTTTGATGGGAGTATGATAATAGCGGATCCCGTAGTCTCCAAGGCAAAATAAGGCAAATACGAGCAGAAAAATCAGAATGCCGCAGAAAACGGTTCTTAATTTTTTATTTCGCATCATGGTTCTTGCCTCCTTTTTATTTTATTATACAATCAGATATCCATACTGGCAATGAGCTGAAACATTTCCTCGGCGGTCATGTGATCTGCGGTGATCACGTATACATAATTGTCAGCTTCATAATAAGCCATGACGTAACCATCCACATAAGTATATACCGTGGCAATGTGACCGCCGATGACATGTTCCTCTTCGGCATCGTATTCATTGTCTAATACGAGTGTCAGGGCATTATTTGCGGAAATTAGCATTTGCTCCCAGATGAGCTGTTCTCCGGCATTGTTTTCATAGAAAATTTCACAAAAAAGAGGACTGTCTCTTCGGTCTGTCTCTGTATAGCCCTCCGGGATGCAGGTCGGTATCGTAGGAGCGAGTACCGCATCTTTTTCCTCGGAAGAGTAGTTATACTGCGTAGCATCCTCGCGCAGGGTCTTTAGTGTCATGAAAAACTTATCCCGATAGGCATCCACACTTAACGTCAGAACCAGTCCGCCACATACGATACCGGTGAAAAAGATTGCAATGCGTTTTAGGAGCTGTTGTGCACCGGTCAGCACCGGATGGGCTTCCCGGCGGATCACTTTTTGCATTTTTTGTTCAAAACGTTTTGAAAATACATATTCCCGATCAACCTGATTTTCTAATGCTGTTATCATGGCATTGTCCACCACAGGCATATGCTGATAGAGCCATTCATCCGTTACTTCCATGGATCTCATTATTTTCCTCCCGTTTATTCAAAGCTTCCTGTATCATAATCTTTCCCCGGGATAATCGCTGCCGGATCGTTCCTTCGGTGATGTTTAATACTTTTGCGATTTCATCGTTGTCCATATTGCCGGAGTATTTGAGGAGAAATACATCCCGGTATTTTACGGGCAGGCGCCTAAGGATGTCCAGTATTCCGTCATCCACATTCGTCTCCGCATAAGTCACCGGGACATTACATTCTTCCAGCTCATCCACATAGATTTCCCGTTGAAATTGATGGTTTCGCTTCCGGTAAATATCTATAGTCGCATTTTTCGTTATGGTAAGCAGGTAGCGTTTCGTCGCCGTGGCGTCGATTTCCCCTATTTTTTCCATGTTTTTCGCAATTTTTATAAACGCCTCATGTACGGCATCTTCCGCAAGAAAAGTATCCTTCAGCACATTCAGAGCTACTTTCATCATAAGGTGCCGATAGGTTTCATAGAGAATCGCAAACTTTTGTTTGTCTTCTTCGGCGTCGATCATCATCAGATATATCATTTGTTGTTCTCAGGCCTTTCTATGAGTCATAACGAAGGTTCCTGTTCCTATTGTTACAAAAACGTAAAAATATTTCAATTGCAGGTTTATATGTTTGTCCCAATAGTATCTTTTGGGTAACCGGGGCACTTTATTGTGCCTGCTTTACGGATCCCGGCGATGGGGGATATAATGATTTCAATACAGGAGAGCGTAAAAAGAGCAGAAACGAGCATAGGAGAAGCAAAATGGGAGAACAGGGGCATGAGGAACCCACCGGACAGGCGAAGATCACGAAAGCCTGCAATCTGCCCTGCCGTTATGTCCTGCATACCGTAGGTCCTATTGTGCAGGGAAAACTGACGGAGAAACATTGCGCATTGCTTCGGTCCTGTTACTTGTCCTGTCTGGAACTGGCATCGGCATACGGGCTGGAAAGTGTGGCGTTCTGCTGTATATCCACTGGGGTATTCTGCTTTCCGAACGACAAGGCGGCGCAGATTGCCGTATAGACGGTACAGGAGTATTTGGAGGAGACTCCTGACAGCAGTGTCAAAAATGTGATCTTTAATGTGTTTAAGAATGAGGATTTGCAGATCTATGAGAGAATTCTTCGGTCGTAGATTTTCGATTACTCTAAATGCAGAGAAAAACTTGCACCCGGCAGATTGCTGTGATACATTGGCTGTAAAAGAAATACAAGAGAGGAAAAGAAAATGGCAGGATATCTGATCAAGGATACTACAAGAGAAGAAAGGGAGCAGATCGTGGCGGAGTCACTGGGATATATGGAAGCAAACTGCGATGGCTGCAGTTCGGGACTGGCGGAAATGTATCAGGCATACATCGACGGGGAGAAGGAGCTTCGGGACATCAACATGGAATTTCATGCAGGTTATGTATCCGGAGAGGAAGTGCCCGGCCGCAGGTCTTGTCCCATGTAATAATAGTGTGCGGGAAAGATGGATTTCCGGCATAAATAAAATGTTATCTGCAAAAACTCTTAGTAACAGAATGCGAAAGGCAGGAAAGAGAAATGCAGATGAGAGACGATCTTGGAATTACAACAAAACTGGAAAATGGCAAGGCTTATCTGGAATTTGCCCTGCCGGAAAAGATAGGGCGTTTGCTGTCCGCTTTACAGATTGAGATCTGGGAAGGTGCGGAGGGCGAACGCCTTGTTTTTCATGGGGAATACTCATCAGAAGAAGCGGATTCCATGACGGCGTTGCTGCTGCGGCCGCATCTCTGGGACGGCATGCGGGATCCCTATGTCTATCTGGTGAAGGCGCAGGGAAGATTCAGAAGCGTGGAGTATGGAGAAAAGATGGGTGGTATGGAGAAGGAGGAAAAGTTAGATCCTGCTGAGGATATAACCGGGGAAGTGGAAATGTATTGGCGGCAGGAACTGACCATTTATGACGTGCGTGTCGTAGAAAAAAAGGGAATTCTACTCAATGAAAAAGAGTTCCTGCCACATGAAGTAGTCTACCGGCTTCCCCCGCAGATCAGTGATGCCGGGACGAGGGTGGAGCAGGTACGAAGAGATCTGGAACGGCTGGTCCGGGTGGGGGTAAATGTGATCCGGCTGGAAGGAACCGGGACCGGGGCAGAGGGGGTGAACTGCTCCGAAGTGAGAACGTTTTACAGCCTGTGCAGAAAGCGTGGATTTCTCACTGGGGACCTGTGGATAAGACCGGAAAATCTCCCTGTGTACCGTGGATTACCCGGAGAAACGACATGCCAAGCACTCCTGGCGGCGGACGGCAGGACATTGACAGAGCGATACTACTATTATCAGGCAAAATGGAGCAGCGAACCGGTGCTCTATCCGGTACTTTCCACTCTGCATCGTCAGGAGAACGGATTACTTTCTCTGACAATTTACAGCAATCAGAAAAAAGTGGTGCTCTATGTGGACGGATTACTTTTTTTATTCCAGACGGCTGCATCCGGTGATCCGGAGTTCATTTTTGAAGATATTCCTGTGGAGAAGCTGCCGCTGCATCTGGCGGTGGAGGCAGGAAATTTAAGCATTTCGCTGACCGTGACGAAGCTTTAAGGGTTGGGGCTTCACAGATTTTTCACAAATGTTTCACCTTTTCATGACATTTGAGACATATACTGATACCAAAATCGAAAAGTCCGAGACCACATGAGCTTGCTCAGATGTGATTGAGAGACTTTGAGATTTGCCCCGATATGAGTACAAAAGTGGGATGATAATCCCACGATGTACGAATAGCGGGCAGGATTGTGAGAGTGCGCAGCACGGAACAATCCGTAGGTATCAGTTCTGGGGACTCGTGGGTATCAGTTACGGGTACCCGTAGATATCAGGTGGGGGATCACACCATATCCGGGAGGCAAATATGATAGAAGTAAGCAATCTTACAAAAAAATATGGTGACCATATTGCCGTAGATCATCTCTCTTTCCGTGTGGAAAAGGGACAGATTTACGGCTTTCTTGGTCCAAACGGCGCAGGTAAATCCACGACAATGAACATCATCACGGGTTACCTGGCAGCCACGGAGGGCACTGTGACCATCGATGGCAAAGATATCCAAAAAGATCCGGAGGAGGCAAAGCGTGCTATCGGTTATCTGCCGGAGATTCCGCCACTGTATGTTGACATGACTGTCAGAGAATACCTGGACTTCGTGGCAGAACTGAAAAAAGTGCCGAAAAAAGAGCGGAAGCAGCAGATCGATGAGGTCATGGAAATGACACAGATCTCTGATATGCAGCAGCGTCTGATCAGGAACCTGTCAAAAGGTTATAGGCAGAGAGTCGGACTGGCACAGGCGATCCTTGGCTACCCGGAGGTCATCATTCTGGATGAGCCTACCGTAGGCCTGGATCCGAAACAGATCATCGAGATCCGTGATCTGATCCGCAAGCTTGGCGAGGATCACACCGTGATCCTCAGCTCCCATATCCTGTCGGAAGTCAGTGCGGTCTGCGACCATATTATGATCATAGCCCACGGCAAACTGGTCGCCAGCGATTCCCCGGAGAATCTGCAGAAGCTGATGAGCGGTTCCATGGAACTGGACCTGGAAGTAAAGGGAAGCGCCGCTGCGGTGAAGAGTGCATTGCAGGAGATCTCACAGATCGACCGGATCGAAGAGAACACAGAGGCATCCAAAAATGTTGCAAAGCTGAAAGTGATCTCCAAAGAGAATGCAGATATCAGAGAGCAGGTATTCTATGCATTGGCAGAAGCAAAATTGCCTATTTTAGAGATGACCAATGCGGAGAAGTCTCTGGAAGACATCTTCCTGGAACTGACCGAGGATGTGGCACCCACACAGCCGGAGAAGCACAAACTATTCTCAAAAAGAAAAAAGCCGGAAGCCGAAGAAACTGTAACTACAAAGGAGGCGGAATAATATGCTGGCCATTTATAAGAGAGAATTGAAATCCTATTTCCGTTCCTTTATCGGATTTTTATTTATTGCAGTCACCCTGTTTTTCCTGGGACTGTATTTCAGTGTTTATAACCTGATGAACGGATATCCTTATTTTGCGTATGTGGTATCCAGCGTTACCTTTCTATTCATGCTCACCGTGCCGATCCTGACCATGCGTATTCTGGCGGAGGAAAAGCGGAGCAAGACGGATCAGCTGATCCTGACGGCACCGGTGTCCGTAGGAGGCATCGTTATGGGAAAATTCCTGGCGCTGTTAACTATATTTGCCATCCCCGTAGTGATCATCTGCTTTTACCCGCTGATCATGGCGCAGTACGGCAGTGTTCCCATGGGAGAGGCCTATCTGTCGATCCTGGCATATTTCCTCTTCGGAATGACCGCCATTGCCATCGGGCTGTTCCTGTCTTCCGTGACAGAGAGCCAGGTTATCGCAGCAGTACTTACTTTTTTAGTATTGTTCCTGGGATATATGATGGATTCCATCTGCTCCATTATTTCCAGTACCGGCAATCTGTTGACAAAGCTGTTGCGTTGCTTTGACCTTTACACACCATTTTCCAACCTGTTGAACGGTACACTGGATGTATCTTCTATCGTATATTATGTATCCGTTACGGCTCTGGTTCTGTTCCTGACGGTACAGTCCATTCAGAAACGCCGTTACAGCATGTCCGTGAAGAACTTAAGCTTCAGTGCTTACAGTACCGGTATGATCGCTGTAGCAGTAGCACTGGTAGTAGTCGTTAATATTATCATGGGCGAGATGCCTTCTAGCTGGACAGCGATCGACATGACCAGCCAGAAGCTCTATTCCCTGACGGATCAGACCGTTGACTATGTGAAAAATATGCAGGATGATGTGACAATCTATGTGTTGGTAAATCAGGACAATCAGGATACCACACTGGGGCAGACTTTACAGAGATATGATGATCTGTCGGATCATATCACCGTGGAATATGTGGATCCCACCGTTAACCCGATGTTCTATACCCAGTACACCACCGGCAACATCAGCACGAACAGCCTGATCGTGGTCAGCGACAAGCGCAGCAAGGTCATTGATTACAACGATGTCTATGAGTCTTCCTATGATTTTGACTATTCGACGTACAGTTATAACACCACGACCACCGGTTATGATGGCGAAGGACAGCTCACCAGTGCGCTGGATTATGTGTTAAATGATGATATGCCCAAGGTATATATGACAACAGGACATAATGAACTGAGTTTAAGTAACACTTTTACATCCGCACTGAACAAGGAAAATGTGGATTATGAGACCGTGAATCTGATGGATCTGGATACTATCCCCGACGATGCGGCCTGTCTGTTCATTAACGGTGCCACCAGCGATTTTTCATCCGATGATAAGGATAAGGTGATCGACTATCTGAACAACGGTGGAAAAGTTATCCTGGTAACCGGTTATACCGATGAGGAGACACCCAATATAGATGCTATCTTAAGCTACATGAATCTGAGCATTGCCAAAGGACTGGTAGTGGAGAATGATTCCAACGGCTACTACAGAAGTCCTTATTATATCCTGCCGACACAGAGCTCTGACAGCTATACCTCAGGCACCTACGGAAAATATCTGTTCCTGCCGTATTCTCAGGGCATCATCGTCCCGGAGGAAGTAAGTACCGACGAGACAGCCACCGGTGATATTACCTATGATGTATTCCTGAGCACCTCCGACAGCTCTTTTGCAAAACAGGATGTCAACAATACACAGGATTTTTCACAGGGTGAAAATGATGTGAATGGTCCCTTCGCATTAGGTGTTGAGGCAGTAAAGACTTTGGATGATGGGGATGCGACACTGGTCGTGTACGGTTGCGAGCAGCTGTTCACGGATGATGCAAATTCTGTCGTCAGCGGTGCGAACCTGACCCTGTTCACCAATACATTCAGTGGAATGGCAGATCATGAGACCTCGGTATCTATTCCGGTAAAAAGTTATGAGGTCTCTAATCTGGTAGTGGATTCCGCACAGATTCTGCTGCTGGGGCTGCTGGTTACCGTGATACTGCCTGTCGGCTGTGTGATCGCCGGATTCGTGATCTGGTTCCGCAGACGGAAGAAATAATTGAAAGGCGTGAGATATAGATATGAAAAAGAAACAAAGACAGATGATCGGAATGCTGCTGGCACTGGTGGTTCTGGCGGCAGCATTCCTGGGCATCCGACAGTATAATAAAAATGCATCGTCCGCGACTTCCACCACCGAGGATACACAGGAGACGGTGCTGGATGTGAACTCCGATGATATTACCAGCTTTAGCTATGTATATGAGGGAGAGCCCTATGCCTTTGAAAAAGAGGATGATACATGGTACTATGCGGACGATCATTCCCTTAATCTGAACCAGGAGCGTATCAAGGCTATGATCCTGAAGGTGGCACCGTTAAAGGCAGATCAGGTGATTGAAAATGTGACGGATATGTCACAGTATGGACTGGCGAACCCGGAGCGTACCATTCAGTACGAGACTGCAGATCGCAGCGTGATCATTAATGTCGGTAATCTGAATTCCATGACCAGCCAGTATTACATTGCATTTCCTTCGGAAATGAAAGTGTATGTCGTGGCCACCAACGTGGTGACAGGCTTCAATTATACACTGGATGATCTGGTGGAGGAGACTACCGAAGAAACAGAAAGTACCGAAGCGACGGAGACTGCTGAAACAGAAACCACGGAAGCTGTGGAAACGGAAACTGCAGCGACGGAAGCAGATTAGGAATGCTCCCCACGAATGACAATGATGTCATTTAACCTTAATATCGTATCTTTTTGAGGCAGAATGGACAGATCTTCCCGCAGAATGAGGAAGATCGTGACCTGTTCTGCCTCTTCCATTTCCTCCACGGATTTGCCGGCGAAACGTTTATCTACGAATATCTCGGCGATCTCATGAATATCTGCTTCTTTAATATTAGAGAGACTGCTTTTGCGCTGGTACTGTTCCACAAAGCCGGCACTGATGATACCGGTGGGGATAGCCACGGCACCGACACCGAGATAGGCGATACAGATCGCCATGATCCGGCCAAGTGTGGTGATGGGATAGATGTCTCCGTAGCCTACGGTGAGCAGCGTTGACATGCTCCACCAGATACCGCTGAAGGCATTGCGGAATACTTCCGGCTGGGAATCATGCTCCACGCTGTACATGCACAGACTGCTGGCGAGCATCAGGATCAGTACGATGAACACGGAGGAAATGATCTGATTGCGTTTTTCATACAATACCGTAGTGATGACATTGAAGGAATCATACCGTGCATTCAGGCGGAACAAATGAAAGATCCTTGCCACCCGCAGCATCCGGAAGATGACCATACCGGACAGGAAGAAAAAGGGTAAAATTGTCAACAGGTCGATAATGCCGTCGAAGGAGATCAGAAACCGCAGCCGGGAGCGGAACTCGTTTTTATCAGGATATAGATAGTCCGCAGTCCAGATCCGCAGGATATATTCCACACAGAAGATCAGAATAGTGAGAACCTCGACCACATGAAATACCGGAAATAAAAAAGCAAGCTCATCAAAGGTTTGCAGAAAAGTCACCAGAATATTTGCACAGATAACGATAGCAATAAAAATATCAAAGAGCCGGCTCAGACGGTTACTTTTGTCGCCGATCTGGATGATGTTAAATACTTTTTTCTTCATGTTGAATCCTCATTGTTTTCCGGGGCAGCGCAAGGGAATGCTTGTGATTCCATCATACGGAGGTGGAAGAGGAAAGTCAAGAAATGCAGTGACAGAATCCGTCAACTTTCTTAAAAACAGTCATATATTATAGTAAATCCAAATACAATGAAAGGATACAAAAATATATGGCTAGATTTACAAATCAGGCACAGCTTCGCTATGGAAATGAGATTACAAACTCCAATATAGCAGTGGGTGAGATCACGGAGGTATTGTCTGCAACCAAGACAGCAGTGCGGGATACCTACGGGCAGAATGAAAATGTGACGTATGTGATCAGCATTGTGAACTCAGGCACTACAGCATTTAACGGAATTACAGTAACGGATAATCTGGGAGAGTATTTGTTTAATACCAGAGAACTGACACCTCTGACGTATATTCCGGGGACCGTAAAATACTATGCAAACGGAATTTTACAGGCAACACCGGCTGTAACGGCAGGCCCTCCTCTGACAATCACGGGAATTACCGTGCCTGCGGGAGGTAATGTGACACTTACCTATGAGGCTGAGGTGAACTCTTATGCACCGCTGGCAGCAGAGGCTTCCATTACGAATACGGCGACGATTGCCGGGGCAGGGGTCACTCCTGTTACTGTGAACGAGACAGTAAATGCGGTAAGCGGACCGCTTCTTACGATCACAAAGTCCGTCAGTCCCGTACCCGTGACAGAGAATGGAACATTGACGTATACGTTCCTGATACAGAATCTGGGGAATACGGCAGCAGATGCAGCTACCGGTGTCGTGATCACAGATACCTTTAATCCCGTATTGGAGAATCTGACTGTGAATTTTAATGGAACTGCATGGGCAGAGGGAACAAACTATACGTATGATACGACTACCGGATTATTTACCGGAACTGCAGGAGGTATTACCGTACCCGCAGCGACTTACACCCAGGATCCCGTTACAGGAGCGTGGGGGATCAACCCCGGCGTCAGCACGCTGGTGATCTCCGGAACCGTATAAGGGCTGGCGCGCTCCTAAGGCTGGCGCCATGCAACCCATTCGCAGTCACTGCGTGACTTGCTCATGGACGGCTGTCGCCGTATAAATCTAAAATAAAAAGTCACTGGAAGTACATAAATGTCCTTCCGGTGACTTTTTATTTTATCCTTGCATGGCTTGTAGCTTAGCCAAAGTATCTCTTTAACAGACCCTCAAATGCCTTGCCATGTCTTGCCTCATCACGAGCCATCTCATGAACGGTGTCATGGATAGCATCCAGGTTCAGAGCCTTGGCTCTCTTAGCCAGATCAAACTTACCTGCGGTTGCACCGTTCTCGGCATCTACTCTCATCTCCAGATTCTTCTTGGTGGAATCGGTTACGACTTCACCTAACAGCTCAGCGAATTTTGCAGCGTGCTCAGCTTCTTCGTAAGCAGCCTTTTCCCAGTACAGACCGATCTCGGGATAACCTTCTCTGTGAGCTACTCTTGCCATTGCCAGATACATACCAACCTCAGAGCATTCACCCTGGAAGTTCGCACGCAGATCAGCAATGATATCCTCGGGAGCACCCTTTGCTACACCTACTACATGCTCAGCAGCCCAGGTCTTACCTTCCTCCTGCTTGGTGAATTTGGAAGCGGGAGCGTGACAGATGGGGCACTCTGCGGGAGCCGCATCACCTTCATAAACATAACCACATACCTGACATACATACTTTGCCATAATTTTTTCTCCTTTTCTCAAATGAAATGTTTTGTTTTTAGTTTTCTCTTTTTGCGTGTGCTTTATCTGCACAAATATATTATGGAACGAAGTCTGTTTTCATTCAGAAAACTAGGACTTCGTAGCAACCCTGGTGCAGGCGGGACAAGTGCCATAGAAATAAGTGATATGTCCCCGGATCCGGCCGTCAAATCTCTCTCCGGCTGTCTCCATGATGGAATCAATACTATCCATGTCCAGATCAATGACGCTTCCGCATTCCGTACACACAAAATGATAATGTTCGGAAGTATCGGCATCAAAATGGTCAACACCGTCACCGACCCGGAGTCGTAAAATCTCTCCCATGTCCGACAACAGAGTCAGATTACGGTAGACGGTACCGAGACTTAAGTTCGGATCCTGCTGCTTCAGATTAGAATAGATCACATCAGCGGTAGGATGATCCTTGCGTCCCATGAGAAAGGATTTGATCATTTCCCGTTGTCTGCTTCTTTTCAGTGCCATGATAAGCTCCCTTCTCAATAATAGTAATGATTACTGTTTCTTATAAGCTTATTATACATGATGTGAGAATAATGTCAACAGAAAAATGAAAAAATTTTGTTTATATTTTTTTAATGATATTCTTGCTTCCTTTATACACAGAAGGTAGGAATCATGCTATAATGAGCGAAAGTAAAGTATAAAACACGCGCAAACTTGTGCTACACAGTGTACTAAAGTCACGGAAAGTTTGCAGGTTGCTGAAAGGCAAGAGTAATATGAAATTTAAAACCAGACTTCGTGTAACATTTATAAGTATTATATTACTTCCGCTGTTGCTGACGATCATGGCGTTTGTGATGATTGCCATTTACCTGATGAATTACTCTCAGGGTTTCAGCCTGACGGATATTGATTATTCCATGATGTCGGAGAATTTCAGGGAATTCACCAACACCACGGATCAGGCGTATTATGTGCTGCTGGACCAGGTGAAGGAAGACAGCAGCAGGCTGGAAGATAAAGAATATCTGGATCATATTAATGAGGAGGTATCGCGGAAGTCTACTTACATTATTGTAAGAAAAGGTGATAAGATGTATTATGCCGGCAATAAAGATGCCGCACAGAAGATTTTTGAAAAACTGCCTGCCTACGGTGAAGAGAATCTGTCGGATGACAGCGGATATTTCTACAATGAACTGGAGAAGTATGTAAAACAGATTGATTTCACTTTCCGGGATGGAACACCGGGCAGCGTATTTATCGTCACGAAGGTCAATTCGCTGATCTCGAGACATCTGCTGATCGATATGTTCGTGGCTATCATAGTGATCCTGATCTTCACCAGCCTGATGCTGACCCAGTGGATCCACAAGGGCGTATTTGAACCCATCAATGAATTGAACGTGGCAATGCGCAAGATCAAGGAAGGCAACTTTGATTATGTTCTGGAGACAGATGCCAAGGGTGAGATCGGTGATCTCTACCGCAATTATGAGGACATGCGTTTACGGCTGAAGGAATCCACGGAAGAGAACACCCAGCATGAGAAGCAGAACAAAGAGCTGGTCAGCAATATTTCCCATGATCTGAAGACCCCTATCACAGCCATTAAGGGTTATGTGGAAGGAATCATGGACGGTGTGGCAGATACGCCGGAGAAGATGGATAAATACATCAAGACCATCTACAATAAAGCCATTGATATGGATCGTCTGATCAACGAGCTGACCACTTATTCCGGAATTGATAATAACCGGATCCCGTACAATTTCCACCGGATCAACGTGGCGGATTATTTCGGCGACTGTGTGGAAGAAGTCGGACTGGATCTGGAGCAGCGGGGTATCAAGCTGAACTATTCGAATCTGGTATCTCCTGACACAGCTGTCATCGCGGATCCGGAGCAGATGAAGAAGGTCATCAATAATATTATCAGTAACAGCGTAAAATATATGGACAAGCCCAATGGGCACATTGATATCCGTATTCTCGACGAAGTGGATGCTATCCGGGTAGAGATCGAGGACAACGGCAAGGGAATCGCGCAGAAGGATCTGCAGAAGATCTTTGAGCGGTTCTACCGCACGGATGCTTCCCGCAATTCCGCCCAGGGCGGCAGTGGCATCGGACTTTCTATTGTGAAGAAGATCATTGAGGATCACGGTGGCTATGTATGGGCAACAGCCAAAGAGGGTGAAGGCACCTGTATGCATTTTGTCCTGAGAAAATACATTGAACTGCAGCCGGGTGGAACCAAGTAATGAATAAGGAATCAATAAGGAATGAAACAGAAATAGCATGATAACCGATGATGCAAGGACATTCTGTAAATGGAGGGTAAATAATGAGTAAGATTTTAATTATTGAAGATGAAGTAGCAATTGCAGATCTTGAGAAGGATTATTTGGAGCTCAGTGATTTCAAGGTAGATATCTGCAATACCGGAGATGAGGGACTGAAGACCGCTCTGACAGGCGATTATGATCTGATCATTTTGGACCTGATGCTGCCCGGCATGGACGGCTTCGAAGTATGTAAGAAGATCCGCGAGGAGAAAAATATTCCCATTCTCATGGTATCAGCGAAGAAGGACGACATTGATAAGATCCGCGGCCTAGGGTTGGGGGCGGACGACTATATGACCAAACCTTTCAGCCCCAGTGAGCTGGTAGCCCGCGTGAAGGCGCACATGGCCCGTTATGAGAGACTGGTGGGAACCAACCAGAAGCAGCAGAATGATATCGTGGAGATCCGCGGTATCCGTATTGATAAGACTGCAAGACGTGTCTATGTGGACGGTGTGGAGAAGACGTTTACGACCAAAGAGTTTGATCTGCTGACGTTCCTGGCGGAGCATCCGAACCATGTATTTACCAAAGAAGAATTGTTCCGTGAGATTTGGGATATGGATTCTATCGGTGATATTGCCACCGTTACCGTGCACATCAAGAAGATCCGTGAGAAGATTGAAAAAGATACTGCAAAACCTCAGTATATCGAGACCATCTGGGGTGTGGGCTACCGATTTAAAGTATAAAAGAAGAAAAATAAGATCAGAAGAGAACTCCTATGATGGATTCGGCAACAAACTGTCTCCAATAGGAGTTTTTTATCTAAAAGTGTGTTATAATCATAACATTGCGGATTGCACCCGTGAAATTTGATTAGCGATTCCACTGATGAGATAAAGCATCGGCGGAATGGAGTGTGTTATGAACAGTAAAAAAATAATACAGTTGTCTACGACACAGAAGATCATGCTTAGCTTTCTGTGTGCCATATTAGTGGGTAGCTTCCTGCTGGCATTACCCATCAGTTCAGCTACCGGAGAAGCGGTTCCTTATATAGATGCTTTATTTACGGCTACCACATCCATATGTGTGACCGGTCTGGTGACGGTTCCCACATATTCCACATGGAGCGTCTGGGGACAGATCGTGATCCTGTTTCTGATCCAGTTGGGAGGTCTGGGAGTCATTACGGTCATGTACGGTGTGATGATGGGTCTGCACAGACGACTGGGACTGGGTAACCGGTGGATGCTGCAGGATGTGTTTAATCTGAATAATATCTCCGGAATCGTGAGATTCCTCCGCAAGGTCCTCATAGGTACTCTGGTGGTGGAGGGATGCGGCGCTCTTTTGTACATGACAGTATTTGTGCCGGAATACGGACTCAGAGGCATATGGATTTCGATTTTTAATGCCGTATCTGCCTTCTGCAACGCAGGAATGGATATTATGGCGGAAGACAGTCTGTGCGGCTATGTATTCCAGCCCATGGTCAATCTGGTCACGATGCTGCTGATCATATTGGGGGGCTTAGGCTATATTGTCTGGTGGGATGTACTGCGGGTTTTGAAAAATATCCGGAGTCAGAAGCTCAAATGTTTCCGACTGCTGACGCTTCACAGTAAAATAGCACTCACGGTGACAGGAATACTTATTGTAGTGGGAGCGGCGGCATTTTATATTTTTGAATGCAATAATCCCCTGACGATGCAGGATTACACGGTGCCGCAACGGATCTGGGCATCCCTGTTCCAGGCAGTAACTACGCGAACCGCAGGTTTTGCCACGATTCCACAAGAGGATCTGACCAATACCTCTGCGATCATTTCGGTGCTTTTGATGCTGATCGGCGGCTCTCCGGTGGGAACCGCAGGAGGAATGAAGACAGTTACGATCGCAGTGCTGCTGGTATCCATGTTTGCCACCATAGGTAATAAGGAGGATGCAGAGCTTTTTGGGAGAAATATTCCGAAGCAGGCGGTGAATAAATCGGTAGCAGTTGTAGGTATGTTTTTTATCATTGCGTCGTTGTCTGCGATTCTTTTATCTGCAGTGACAGATGCGGATGTGATAGATATTGTGTATGAAACAGTCAGTGCCACAGCTACTGTGGGATTAAGCAGGAACCTGACTTCCATGCTGAATCTTTGGGGAAAACTGATTATTATCGTGACCATGTATCTGGGAAGAGTCGGCCCCATATCTCTGGTAGTGGCATTCAGCACGCAGAAAAAGAACAAAAATATTGTGAAGAACCCGACAGAAGAGATCAGCGTCGGATAAAGCAGATCGAAGCAACAGGAAGGAAGAGACTATGGGAATCAATCAGACCTATGCAGTATTTGGACTTGGAAGATATGGAAGAAGTGTGGCGAAGGAGTTGGCAGAGAACGGCGCAGAGGTGGTGGCGGTAGACAATAGAGAGGCAGTTGTCAATGCGGCAATCTCAGAGATTCCATACTGTAAATGTGCAGATGTTACAGATCCGGAAGCGTTGAGACAGATCGGTATTGCGAATATTGATGTGGTCATTGTGACCATGGCAAATCATCTGGAAGCCAGTGTTATGGCAACCATGCTGTGTAAAGAACTGGGCGTAAAGACCGTTATCGCCAAATGCGCCACTGAGATAAACTGCAAGATCCTTACGAAAGTAGGAGCAGACCGTGTAGTATTCCCCGAGAGTGAGTCAGGGATCCACCTGGCCAAAAATCTGTTAAGCTCCGGTTTCATGGACATTATCGAATTGTCCCAGGATGTGTCTATGGTGGAAATGGAAGTCAAACAGCAGTGGATCGGGAAGAACCTGATCGAGCTGAATCTGCGGAAAAAATATTCCATTAACGTGGTGGCGATCATCGAAGGAAAAAATGTAAATACCAATATCGATCCGGAAGAACCTCTGACACAGGATATGCGGCTGATCGTTATTGCCAACCGGGCAAAACTCAATAAACTGAAATAGAATAGCTGCGAGCTATAAAAAAGTGAAACTTCTGACGGTGCACTTGAGCACAAGACAGAATGTTTCACTCTTTTTTTATACGGTGACAGCCATCTGGAAAGCTGTAAACAGGTGATCAGTTATCTGCCCGGAAAGTATTCTCATTAAAGGCACCCTGCTGCTTAGCCACGATAGTGGTACATATGGCATCACCGGTGATATTGACAGCGGTACGCAGCATATCCAGGATACGGTCGATACCCATGATCAGTGCAATGCCTTCGGTAGGCAGTCCCACGGAGGTCAGTACCATGGACAAGGTGACCAGACCGACACTGGGGACACCGGCAGTACCGATGGAGGCGATCGTCGCGGTGGCAATGACAGTAGCAATGGCAGCCGGGGTCAGAGGAATACCGTAAGCCTGTGCTATGAAAACAACTGCTACGCCCTGCATAATGGAAGTACCGTCCATGTTAATGGTGGCACCCAGAGGAATCGTAAAGGACGAAATCTGTTTGGAGACACCGATTTTTTTATACAGAGTGTCGATAGACAGAGGGATCGTCGCATTACTGGTGGAAGTGGAGAACGCAAAGGTCATAACCGGGAAGAACTTTTTAATGAACTTAAAAGGATTCAACCGGGTGAACACAAACAGCATGACCTGATATACCACGAAACACTGTACCGCCAGTGCCAGAATGACGCTTCCCATATATTTCAGCATAGGCACAAAAGCGTCGAAGCCGATACCTGCGAAGGTCTTGGCAATCAGGCAGAAGACACCGACAGGGGCTGCTTTCATGACTGCAATCGTCATTTCCATCATAATGTCATTGAACTGACTGAAAAAGTTCGCCACAGTGGAGACCCGGTTGCCCATGGCAGCCAGAAGAATGCCGACAAATAAAGCAAAGAAGATGATCGGCAGCATATCTCCGGCGGACAGAGAGGTAAAAATATTTTTCGGAATAATATTCAACAACGTCTCCGCAAAATCTACCTGGGTGGTCGCGACTTCGGTGGCATCCTCCGGCAACGCAATATTTAAGCCAACGCCGGGATTGATCAGACTGGCAATACCCAGTGCCACGCAGATCGCCAAAGCAGTGGTGCATAGATAGAACAGGATCGTTTTCACACCCACAGTTCCCAACGTTTTCGTGTCACCGATGGCCATGGCACCGCAGACCAGGGAGCAGAATACCAGAGGAACCACCAGCATCTGCATCAGGCGGATAAAACCGTTGCCCAGTACATAGAGAATACCGTTGATCAGAATCGTATCTCTAAAGTACCCTTCCGGCATATAATAATGAATCAGCACACCACATACCGCACCGGTTAAAAGGGCGATAAAGATTTTGGTGGACAAACCGAGTTTTTTCTTTTCTTCTTTGTGTTTTTCCACTATTCCAGTCCTCCGGTTTCTTTCATGTAGGAAGCCAGTGTCTCTCTCCAGCCACTGGGTTCTTCGATGCCGGTAAGACGCAGCATCATATTATCCAGTACGGAATATTTCTCCGGGGTGCCGTCTTTTACTGTGACGGTAAGCCGGTCCTCTTTTCCGGCAAGACGCAGGATCTCTTTCGCGAATTCCAGGCGTGTGCAGGAACCGCCGCTGCATACGGCGTGATAGATACCGTAATGGTCGTTGTCGATGAAAAATTTTACCACGCGTGCAAGCTCTGCAGCGGAGGTAGGTACCGCATGGTCGTTGTTTAGCAATTCCATTGTGGATACCTGAGGGTCCGCGGCAGCTTCCAGTACTTCATTCAAAAAGTCTTTGCCGATGCCATAGATCCAGGAACTGCGGATAATGACATAGCGGGTCATCAGCTGGATGACGAATTTCTCTCCGGCGTATTTGGATTTTGCAAACAGTCCTACGGGATTTACATCATCGAACTCATTATAGGGTGTGTCGGATGCGCTGGAAAATACATCATCCGTAGAGATCTGTATGAGTTTTGCCTGAATGCTCTCCGCAGACTGCGCCAGATTCCTCGCACCTACGGCGTTTACCTTGTAAGCCATATCTGTCTCCGACTGCGCTGCACCGGCGGAAGGATGATATCCTGCACAGTTGATGACGACATCGGGACGATTGCGGTGCATGAACAGGGAAACTGCATGTTCATCCGTGATATCCAGCTCGTCCTTATCGGTTTCGTATAATTCATATTCCATCATGTCTAACAACCTGATCAACGCCTGCCCCATGTGACCGAGGGAACCGACGATCCATATTTTTTTCATTGTATACCTCCTTTATTTTATATAATGTTGGGTTTTGTAGAAATGATCAAGAAAATATCTGGGAACAGTATAGCATACGATACCGTGCGAAAGAAAGCACAAAAGAGAAGTGAGAATAATTTCCTTGGCATATATAGACTGACGATATATATTGTGTGTAGAAAGCCCATATAGAGAGGAGCGTATACATATGGCAATCGATAGGAATCTGGTACAGGGAAGTATGGCAATGATGATCCTGCGTCTATTGGAGACCAAGGACATGTATGGCTATGAGATGATTGAGGCACTGCGAGAGAGATCTAACAATGTCTTCGAACTAAAGGCCGGGACACTGTATCCTCTGCTGCACTCGCTGGAGAGCCGTGGAGATGTGGTGTCTTACGAGGACAATACTTCCGGCAAGACGAGAAAATACTACCAGCTGACTCCTGCAGGAAAAAAGCATGCGGAAGAAAAGAAGAAGGAATGGCAGGAATACCAGACTGCAGTTTCCGGAGTGTTGAGTCTTCAGAGAGGGTGCTGATTATGGGAAAGGAAGAAAAAAGGGTAGTGCTGGCAGCGCATGAGGAGGCAGAACAACCGGCGGCGGAAGAGAATACGGATTGGCGGAATGCCGGAAGCATCCGGGATTATCTGGATGCCATAGGAGAACAGATCGAGAATCCCCATGCCAGATGCGCAATCCGCAGGGAGATTGGCAATCACATTGAGGAACAGACGGAGGACTACCACCGGGAGGGAATGACACCCCTGGCAGCCGCACAGGAAGCGGTACGCCAGATGGGGGATCCGCTGCAGACCGGCAGGGAATTGAACCGGATCCACAGGCCGAAGTTTCCGACAGTGTTGTTTGGCATCACGGTGATACTGACACTGGTGGGAATTGTCATGCAGGGAATCTTGTTTTCCCATATGGAGACGGTGGGAGCGGAAAATTATCTGCGTAATACGATCCTGTATAACGGAATCGGACTGTTGCTGATTCTCGGACTTCTCTATGGAAACTATATGAAATTGGTACGTTTCAGCTATGGGCTGACGGCGCTTTTTATAGCTGCAGGGCTGGCAGGCAGTATGCTGGGGACACATATGTGGAGTGGCAGTTATCATGACAGATACGAAGCTGTCTATCTGCTGTGGATGTTTCTTCCGGTTCTGTATGCCTTGCTTTTGTATCGCATGCGAACCTTAAGCTGGAAGGTAATCCTGATTCTGGATGCGGTGTATCTGGCAGCGGTGCTGCTGTTATCGCAGGATATTACCTGCTCTGCCGGTATGATGGAAGCTTTCTTGTTATCTATCGTAATTTTGTTCCTTGCCATCAAACGGGGCATTCTGCCGGGAAAAAAGAGATTACTCTATTTGGCGGCGGATGGTTTACCGGATGGGAAAAGGGGAGACCGGTTATATTGCCAGCAATATTCAGCAGGAACAGCATGGCTTTTCATTGTTGGGTGGGGGAAAGATCAGTGAGGCATTACTTTTTACCTCAGATCAAAATAACGGGACATGGTCCCTGTCACAGGAGAGCTGTACAACCTACATTATTCACAGCATTTTCCTGTGGTTTGGTATCATTGTGGGAGTATTGGTGATCGTGGCACTGTTTGCTTTTGCGCTTTATGCACTCCGTGTCGCTCTGCGTCAGAGTAATCGTGCGGCATTGCTGTTGGGCAGTGTGTGCAGTCTGAGCATCATGCTTCGGATCGTCAATGCGGTTCTGGTGAATTTTGGATTTGGCATTTACTACACCATATCCATTCCATTTCTGGCTTATGGGCTGGGGAACTGTCTGGCCAATTCCCTGATGGTGGGAGTGATTTTATGTGTCTTTCGTAACAGCAATGTCATGATGGAAGAGCTGGAAAGAAAAACTGGTATACAAACTGCCGATATAAAAAGAAGAGAAACAAAAACAGAATCGTAAACTTGTATAGGTACAAAGGTGTAATTTAGAATTTCATATTCATAGTGCATAAAAAACCCCCTTCAATAAGAAAGATAGTCCCCTTATCTTTGAAGGGGGCTTTTGCTATACTGTTAACATAAAGTTAAGGGGAACGCAAAAAACAGCTAAAATTAGCCTATTTATTAATGGAAGGGAAGGACGAAGAGAAGGTATGAGTGAAAAAGAAGTCATAGTATCCATGAAGGATATATGCAAAAGCTTCCCGGGAGTAAAAGCACTGGATCATGTACAGTTTGAATTGCGATCCGGAGAAGTCATGGCCCTGTTGGGAGAGAATGGCGCCGGCAAGAGTACGCTGATGAAGATTCTGAGCGGTGTGTATACCAGAGACAGTGGAAGCCTGGAAATCTTTGGCAAGGAGTATGGGGATCTGACACCGAAACAGGCACAGGAAGCCGGAGTTGCTATTATCCATCAGGAACTGAATATGTGTAAGCACCTGTCCGTAGCAGAGAACATGTTCTTAGGCAGGGAGAAGACAAAAGGTATTGTATTGGCAAACGGTGATATGGAAGCGGAAGCCTCCCGGATATTAAATGATCTGAAAATCGATATTGACCCGAAGCAGGTCGTGGGAGAACTGCCGGTATCCAAACAGCAGATGGTCGAAATTGCCAAAGCATTGTCGGTCAATGCGAGAATCCTGATCATGGATGAACCCACATCCGCACTGACAGCAAAGGAAATAGATGATCTGTTCCGCATTATTAAGGATCTGCGATCCAAGGGATGCGGTATTGTATACATATCCCACAGACTGGAAGAGCTTCAGCATATTGTAGACCGTGTGACCATCATGAGAGACGGACAGTATATTACTTCCATGAATTTCAAAGATACCACGATGGACCAGATTATAGCCAATATGGTAGGACGAGAGATCAAGGAACAGTTCCCGAGAGAGTCGTGTAAAAAAGGGGAAAAGATTCTGGAAGTCAAGGGATTAAACGCAGGTCGCATGGTGCGGGATATCAATTTCGCATTGTATGAAGGCGAGATCGTGGGCTTTGCCGGACTGATGGGTGCTGGAAGAACAGAAACGACAAGAGCAATCTTCGGAGTGGATCCAAAGGACAGCGGAGAGATCATTCTGGAAGGGAAAACATTAAAAATTACAAATCCCAATGATGCAATCCGCGCAGGAATCGTACTGGCACCGGAAGACCGGAAAAAGGATGGATTGTGTACCAAATTGAGCATCCGGCACAATATTGCATTACCTAATCTGGATATTCTCTGCAACAAACTGGGAGTAGTCAGCAGCAAGAAGGAAGATCAGATGTGTGACGAGGCAGTAGAAAACCTGAAGATCAAAACACCGAACGTGGACATCAATGCCGGTAACTTATCTGGTGGTAATCAGCAAAAGGTAGTCGTAGGAAAATGGCTGGCACGGAATTCAAAAGTCGTTATCTTCGATGAACCCACCAGAGGAATCGACGTGGCAGCAAAGGTTGAAATCTATAACCTCATGAACGAACTGAAAAAACAGGGAATTGCCGTAATGTTCGTATCTTCGGAGATGCCGGAAGTCATGGGAATAGCCGATCGTATCATTGTAATGTGTGATGGAAGGATTACTGGGGAATTGGATGCCAGAAACACAACGCAGAATGAGATCCTGACCCTGGCAACCCAGTTCGAGAAGAAGATCGCAGCTAACGCTTAAATTATAACCATAAGAAAGGTGAAAATATCATTATGAAAAAGCAAAGTCCGTTGAAAAGAATTTTTGCGATCAGAGGAATGGGAGGAGCCCTTACCGCTTTTGCCGGTCTGATCATCATCTATATCGCTTTTGGTATTATAAATCCGGCCGTATTTTCCGGTCAGAATGTAATGAACCTGTTACGATCCATGTCAAAGTATCTGATCATTGGTATTGGTCAGAGTTATGTGCTGATCACCGGTAATATCGATCTGTCCATTGGATCTGTGGTAGGTATGAGTGCCATGATCGCAGCAACACTGATGACCATGGGTGTGAACCCTGTAGTAGCTATCCTGATTACTTTTGTATGTTGCATGATCATCGGGGTACTGAATGGTATTCTGGTAGGTAAGTGGAAACTGCCTCCCTTCATTGCTACTCTGGGAACCATGTTTGTAGCAAGAGGTGTTGCTTACATGGTAAACGGCAACCGTAATACGGATGCCATCGCATCCGGTGTCGGCAAAGATGCCGGAGAGACTTTCCAGAATGTTTTCTACTATGGTAAAACATTGGGCGTTTACAATACTTTCTGGATTGCAATTATTATCTTTATCGTATTCTTCTTTCTGCTGTCCAAAACACGTACCGGCAGACATATTTATGCCATCGGTTCCAATGTGGATGCAGCAAAGCTGTCCGGCGTCAGCGTAGTAAAGACCACCACCAAGACCTATCTGGTCAGTGCATTCTGTTCTTTTGTGGTAGGATTGATCCTCTGCGGTCAGGCCGGAATGGGTAACATGGAAGCCGGTAACATGTACGAGATGTATGCGGTAGCCGCAGGCGTTATCGGTGGTATTTCTCCTTTGGGAGGAACCGGATTGCTGTTGGGAACTCTGGCAGGTGCTTCCGTATGGCAGACACTGGAGAATGGCCTGAATATGATTGGCGCCCAGGTAGGTATCCAGAGACTGGTTATCGGTATCATCGTAGTGTTTGCAGTACTTCTGGATGTTGTTGTAAGGAATGGTGTATTTAAGAAGAAACCGGCTAAGAATTAGACATCAATTAAGATGCTAAGATAAATCAATGAACACTTTTAAGGAGGGTTTACAAAATGAAAAAGGTATTATCAGTAGCTTGTGCATTATGCATGACAACAGCAATGCTGACCGGATGTGGCAGCAGCAACAACGCAGGAACCGCAGCCACCGGTGAGGCACAGAACAGTGCGGCAGCATCCACCACCACAGAGCAGGCTTCAACTGCAACAGACGCAGGAACCACTCTGATCGCTCTGATCACCATGGATTCTCTGGATCAGCACTGGGTAACTCTGAATGAGGGCGCACAGAAGGCAGCAGCAGAGCTGGGTGTAACAGTTCAGTTTATGGCTCCCAATACCAAGGATGATGCTCAGCAGATCGAGTGTGTAAACAACGCAGTCAGTGCAGGTGCACAGGCTATCATCGTAGCAGCAAACGGTCCCGATGCGATTTCTTCCGCACTGAGAGAGGCATCAGATGCAGGCGTTAAGCTGATTTACGTAGATTCCCCTGCGAACGTATCCGCAGAAGCTACTTTCTCTACCGACAACAATGCTGCAGGTAAGACAGCAGGTGAAGAGATGAAGAAAGCATTGGCAGATGCAGGTGTCACCAGTGGTTCCATTGGTATCATCAATGTAAATGCAGCAACCGATTCCTGCGTTATGAGAGAAGAAGGTTTCCGTTCTGCATTTGAAGGAACTGATTTCGAACTTCTGGAGACTCAGTACGGCGAAGGCGATGCAGCAAAATCCCAAAGTATTGCAGAGAACTATATTACCCAGGGCGTTGTAGGTATCTTCGGATGTAACGAAGGTTCCACCACCGGCGCCGGTAACGCCATCAAGGCTTCCGGTAAGGATAACGTAATCGGTGTAGGCTTTGATAAGTCTGATGCTATCCTGGGTCTGATCGATGACGGATATCTGCTGTGTACCATGGCTCAGAATCCCGATGTTATGGGTTATGAAGGTGTAAAAGCAGCTGTAAAAGCCATCAATGGTGAAAGTCTCGGTGGTGCTGTAACCGATACAGGAGTATCTGTTCTGACCAAACAGCAGTAAGCAAAATCTTTTCTCTTCCATAAATATAAAAATTCAACAGGAATATCCGGAAATATGGGATATTCCTGTTGAATTGCATTTAAACGAGTGCTAAAATAAATCTATATTTATGGAAAAAAGGCTAATAATGAGGCTAAAATTATGTGGAAGGTAATGATCGTAGATGACGAGAAGCTGATCTGCAAGCTTGTCCAGGCATTGGTCGAGTGGGACAAACTGGGAATGCAGATGGCGGCACAGGCAGAAAATGCCATACAGGCACTGGATATGCTGCAGCAATATAGACCGGACATTCTGATCACGGATATTCGCATGCCGGGAATGGACGGGCTGGAGCTGATAAAAAATGCAAAAAAGATATGTCCGGAACTGGAAATCATCATTATCAGTGGATATGCACATTTCGAGTATGCACGAAATGCGCTTTCCCTTGGTGTGGGAAATTACCTTTTAAAACCTATTAAACAGGACGAATTGAACGAAACACTGCGAAAAATTGGTGAGCGGCTGGATGCAAAGAAATCTGCCCAGGGTATGGAAATGGCTGAGCGGAGAGTCAGTGAGAGCGATGTAAATCGCCTCAGATATGCGTTGCTGAAGGATCTTGTAGAAGATGCCTATAATCCAACCGCAGTGCAGCTGCAGGAGAACTATTATTTTAAGGCGGAAGCTGATTGTTATCAGGCCATAGTGGTGAAAGCAGGATATGATCCGGAACAAATGAGTAAGGCAGCACAGACTGTGATCTGTGAAAAAACGAAAGAGTTGTTCTATCATTGCCTGTCAAAAAACTGTAATGACTGCCTTTTTGATTATGTGAAAGATTCCGGGTATGGTATTCTTAATTTTATAAAAGAAGATACGGATAAAATAAGAACTTTGCTTTTGGAATTTTTGCGACAACTGGAAGCGAACCGTTCCATGTTGGGACCGGTAAGATTTTCACTTGCCATTGGCGGTGTGACAGTGGATGCGGAACAATTGACCGCATCCATAAGAAAAGCAGAGCTTGCGATTCGGGAGAGGATCGTGGAAGGCTGGGGAAGACTTCTGGAAGAAGTACCTCCGGCATCCGGATTACCAATGCAGGATATTCTGGATCGATATTGTAAAGAAATGGAACATGCCATAGAAGTTCTGGATCCGGCAGAAGCCAGCAAGTGCGGAGAAGAACTGAAAAATGCGGTGATGAGTGTACCGGATGTCAGAGGACGGGAAATTCAGGAAACGGTGCTGTCAGCAGGAAGATTTTTTATTGTGCGTGTAAGAGCTACATCTCCCACTATATTTGAAGAAAAGTGTATGCATTGTGGCTCTGCGGAAGAATTGTTTCATGAACTGTCAACGCTGCAGGAAGAACTGATGACAGAAGCTCTGGAAGCCAGACAGGGGGAGACTTCCCGGCCGATCCGCCAGGCAAAGCAGTATGTTCACAAACATTATGCGGAAAATATTACATTGGAAGAAGTATGTGACCATGTGGGTTTCAGTGTAGCATATTTTAGTGCCCTATTTAAGAAGGAAACAGGAGAAGGGTTTGCCAAATATCTGATGCGGGTAAGAATGGATGAGGCTAAAACGCTGTTGAGAGAAACAGGATTGTCTGTGACCGAGATCTGTGAGCGGGTAGGATATAATGACAGAAAGCATTTTACCCAGACTTTTCATAAGATTGCCGGCGTAAATCCGGCAGAGTACCGGAAGCTGTACGGTTGAGAGGAGAGCGTATGAAGCAGGGAAAAATGCATTATCTGAACTTTCGGACATTGTGTGCGTGGAGTTTTATGGTGTTGTTTCTGGCTGCGCTCTTGGGATATCTTATCTATGAAAAAATCAGGGGGAATGGGGCAGGCTGGTTCCCGGTGATCTTTGGAGGGTGCCTGTTGGTGCTTGGTATCTGCTATGCTGTAGTGGAGATATGGCTGCCTTACCGGCGTATCGAGAAGCGGATAGAATTATTTCTGGACGGTTATACCACCAGCAATCTGGTGGGAGAAGATGGGATCCACATTTCTCCGGAGCTGGAGAGTCTGGTCAGCAAAATGCAGTATCTGATGCAGTCACAGGAGATGCTGAACCTGAATAAGAGACAGGCACAGTATCTGGCATTACAAAATCAGATCAATCCCCACTTTTTATATAATACATTGGAGAGCATCCGTAGTGAGGCACTGATTGCAGGACTGGTAAGTGTCGCAGATATGACAGAGGCATTGGCCACTTTTTTCCGCTATACCATCAGCAAAGTAGAAAATCTGGTGTCAGTGGAAGAAGAATTGCAGAACTGTATGACTTATTTTAAAATTCAGCAGTATCGTTTCGGCGACAGACTGCAGCTTTCCGTTGAATGTGATCCCGAGGAAAAAGCAGCGATTTACAGCTGTCGTATCCCCAAACTGACCTTGCAGCCGATCCTGGAAAATAGTATCATTCATGGGACAGAGTGCAAACTGGGAACGGGACATATCCGGATCCTACTGGAAATGACGGAAAGTTGTCTGCTTCTGTGTATCTCGGATGACGGCAACGGCATGGAAGAACGCAAAGTAGCGGATATCAATGAAAGATTGCAAAAAAGCGGAGGTATTCTCGCAACGGGAGAATCCGAGACAAAAGGCGGGATCGCACTGGTAAATGTCAATAACCGTATCCATTTACTATTTGGAGAAGAATATGGAATTCATGTGTATTCTATGCCGGAGATTGGCACGGATGTGAAGATAAGAATTCCTGTAATCTACAGTGATCGTAATCTGATTCATATGGAAGAAAGGCAGGAAAACTACTGTTGATCAGGGAAGTGCTGCGCATGGAGAAGGTGACCTACAAGGAACAGGGAAGAATTCTCCTGGATAATTTTAATATAACGGTACGAAAGGGAGAGGTATTCGGTCTGATCCCGGTCAATCGTTATGGAATGGATGCTTTTCTCAAACTGTTGCAACAAAATATGCCGCTTCACTACGGATATGTATATTATCGTGAGCAATTGGTCAATCAGTGGCAGAGGTCGCATAACCGGACGAACAGGATCAGTATCATCCGCAACAAAAGCAGTCTGGCGGAGGATCTAACCGTGGTAGACAATATTTTTGTCCTGCGGAGAGGATTTCATAAGTATCTGATTCATCCGGGAATGTTGGAACGACTGCTGCAGCCTTTTCTGGATGAAATCGGGATCAATATCCCGGCGGGGGCTTATGTCAGCGAACTGACAATATTTCAAAAGTTTGTGACAGAAGTTTTGAAAGCGGTGGTGGCAGGAAGTCAGCTGATCGTATTGGAAAATGTCAGTACTTTTATTAGCGAGAGCGAACTGGAGGAATTGCACAGGATCATACGACTGTACGCAGAAAGAGGAATTTCTTTCATTTACATCACGGCTCATTTTGAAGAAGCAACCTATCTGTGTGATCGTATGGCATTAATGGTAAACGGGCAGATCATCAAAACGTTTCAGAGAGGTGATCCGATTCCTGATACATTTCCGCTACAGAGTGTGGAGGAATATGACAGGTGGGTGAGATCTCAACATAGACGACAGGAAGCAGATACAGACAGACAGACCGTATTGATCATGGATAAGATACAATATGGTAATCTGAAAGATATTACGATTCGGGTCGGGCAGGGAGAATGCGTTGTATTGCAGGATCTGGATAATCGTTGCATTGCTGATTTTGTGGAGCTGTTTCAAGGAGAGATTCCAGAGAAAGGAAGCTTTTATCTGACGAAAGGGACACAAAAAAGTGAGAAAAACAGAGATATTGCGGTAATCCAGGAGCTACCCACAGAGACTATGCTGTTTCCTCATATGAGTTATTTTGATAACCTATGTTTTACCATGGATCATCGAATCCGGGGTGTGTGGAATCAGTCTGGAATCCGGAGAAGTATCCAGGAGGAACAAAAAGATCTGTTGGGGGAGGACGTATTTGACACTCCGGTGTGGAACCTGACCAGGCAGCAGAAGTATGATCTGGTATATACGAGAATTCTGATGCAGCATCCGCAGGTCGTGTTGTGCGTACAGCCGTTTAAAAATGCGGAAGTGTCCGTGCGCAGTCATATCTGGGAGCTGATGGAACGGTTTTTGAAAAAAAATATTGCAGTGGTGATCCTGGCGGTGAATCTTGCCGATTCTCTGGCTCTGGCTGACCGTCTGATCCGGATACGGAATGGACAGATTCAGGAAATCTATGATCAAAAGGATTTCTCCAGATTGCCAGAGCATACACCCTGGCTGCATTTATATCAGAAAACCTATGGGAATAGATCGGAAGATAAAAAATAAAAAGAAAGAAGGAATCACTATGAAATTGGGAGCATTAGAAGCGGGCGGAACAAAAATGGTCTGTGCCATCGGAGATGAAACAGGAAAGATCTATGAGCAGGTATCTATAGCTACAACGACGCCGGAAGAGACCATTCCGAAATTGATCGCATATTTTCAGGACAAGCAGATAGACGCATTGGGAATTGCAAGTTTTGGACCGGTGGAACTGGATCCAGCATCGGAAAAATATGGATATATTACTACCACATCTAAACTTGCATGGACAAACTTTGATTTTTTGGGAAGCATGAAAGCAGCGTTAAAATGTCCTATGGGATTTGATACCGATGTAAATGGTTCAGTACTGGGTGAGGTTACTTTCGGGCAGGCAAAAGGGAAACATTGCGTCATGTATTTGACCGTGGGAACCGGAATCGGAGCAGGCGTGTATATTGACGGGAAGCTGCTGCACGGTATGCTTCATCCTGAGGCAGGACATATCCTCATCACAAAACGGGATACAGACCATTATGAAGGAAAATGCCCCTATCACAAGGATCATTGTCTGGAAGGAATGGCGGCTGGTCCTGCCATAGAAGCCAGATGGGGCAAAAAAGCAGTGGAACTGGCAGATTGTCCGGAAGTATGGGATCTGGAGGCAGACTACCTTGCGCAGGCATTGACAAATTATGTGATGGTACTTTCTCCGGAAATGATCATTCTCGGAGGCGGTGTCATGCATCAGGAGCAACTATTCCCATTAATACGCAAAAAGCTGATTACCTATATCAATGGCTATGTGATAACAGAAGAACTGGAGGATCCGGAGCATTATGTAGTACCTGCGTCACTGCATGATGATCAGGGCATCATGGGATGCCTGGAACTGGCGAGAAGAGCATTGGAGGGATAATCTATGCCTTTATGGAACAAAAGAGCGGTAAGCAGCGGACAAACAGAAGAATCATATAAGGAACAGCTACAATCCTTGAAACAGACTGTCAATAATCTGGGATTGGTATCCGAACAATTTGAAGGTGCGGCAGAGGGGCTGACAGAGTCCTCCGATAAGGTGGGACATGGCGTACAGGTGCTTGCGGAAGGTGCCTCAAGGCAGGAAAGAGATGTATTGCAATGCCGGAAAATAGCCGAGGAATTCACAGCGAAGATCACGGATATGGATCAGGAGACTGCAACTATGCAGACACAGGTTCAGCAGATGCAGCAACAGAGTGATCTTGGCAGACAAAGAGTGGAACATCTGGGGAAAACACAGGAAAAACTCAAAGGTTCCATGGATACGATCACAGAAGAGATTCGTACGCTTCTGGATAAAAATGCAAAGATTGAATCTGTCACAAGTGTTCTCTATAGTATTGCCAAGCAGACGAATCTGCTGTCTTTAAATGCATCCATCGAGGCTGCCAGAGCCGGGGAAGCCGGAAGAGGATTTGCTCATGTGGCATATGAAGTACGAAAATTGTCGGAGGAATGTCATAAGGCAAGTCAGAGTATCAATGCATCCATTCAGGAGATTATAGGTTCGTTAACAAAACTGAAAGAGATCATGGAGGAATCCGATGCAGCTTTTGAAGCACAGAAAACCGCGGTAGGGGATACAATTTCTTCCTTTGAAAATATAAATCACAGTGTGAAAGAACTGGCAGAAGCGCAGTTTTTTTTCACAGAACGTATGGATGAAGTCAATGGGAAGAAGGAAGAGCTACTGGAAGTCATGGAATCTATTGCAACAATCTCCAGTCAGGCATCGGCATCCTCGGAAAACGTGGCGGGAATTACTGCAGAACAGAAGCAGAATGCCAGCCTTATGGGGCATGTATCCGAACGATTGAACAGCGAATTAAATCAGCTGAATGAAATCCTGGCTAATATACCGGTGGATTATGCACCGGTACAGCGCAGGAAAATTGCCATGGTATGGGATCTGGATGATCCTTTCTGGTATCCGGCGACGAAACAGGCCTATCGCACTGCCAAAATTCTGAATTTTGATATTACGGTATTTGCACCTAAGGGAAGAGGAGAAGCAGGAACTCTGGAAATGGTGCATTTTCTGAAAAAGGTGTTGGAGGAGCGTTATGATGGAATCTGTATCTCACCCATTGCGGATCTCAGAGTGGAAAAATTGCTGCAGAAGATGGCAGAGAAGGGTGTGGAGGTGATTTTCATCCTGTCTGCATTTGATAGTGTTCCCTATCGCACACTCATCGGAACTGACAGTTATCAGTGCGGACGGAGTACCGGAGAGGCTGTGAGAGAAGCCTTGGGAGCCGACGGTGCCGTTGGCATTATCAAGTGGAAGGATAACCTCATTGAGACTGTAGAGGACAGATACCACGGTGTTGTAGATGTTCTGAAAGAAAACAGAATTCCTTATTATGATATGACCGGTCCGGGAGAACCTACTGCTGAAGAAGCAACAAAATTAACTGACCGGCTTCTTACGGAGCATCCGGATATCTCTGTACTGTGCGCTACAAATGTAGGATGGGGATTGGCTTTTGCCAGATATCTTAAGTCCAAAGGGAAGAAGGTAAAACTGGTAACAGTGGACTTCACGGATGAAGTTGGAGAATTCATGAAGGCCGGCTATGTAGATGCTGCAATTGCGCAGCGTCCGGAGAGCTGGGGATCCATGACACTGGAAAAAATAGAGGCAGTATTTGAAGGACAGAGTATACCCAAAACCATTGACACCGGAACCTATCCGGTAACACCGGCCAATATCAGAATTTATGTGAAGGACTGATCCCGTTTCTTGCGGTATTGCAGCGGCGACATCCGAAAAGAAGCGTGAAAGCTACGGATAAAATGACTTACATTAGAAAAGCCGGACTGCAGGGCAACCTCTGTAACCGGCAGAGAGGTACTCTCTAACAGATGGCAGGCATGGGTCAGTCTCAGATGCATCAGGTATTGCGTCAGAGTCAGATGAAAATGCTGCTTAAAATAGCGGGACAAATATTTCTCGGATAAATGAAATTGCTCTGCCAGGGTTTCCAACCGAAGGGGGTCCGTGTAGTTATACTGCAGATAAGTCAGTATCTCACGCTGCATCGGATCGTTCCTTTTGGAGCCCATCGGGTTAATGGTTCCACAGGAAGCAATTTTTTGTATAAGTGACAACAATAAAATACGTAATCGGAAATACCCACTCAATGTATTTGGAAGCTGTCTGACAGACAGGATCTCACGGATGAGAGAAATGATGTCAGGACAGCTTTTTTCGTGGGAAAGATTATGATGCAAAAGCAATTCATGGTTACGCAGGGGAAGGAGAAACTCCGTTTCCAACAGATCGTCCGTCTGAAAGGAAATAAATTCCAGTGGGAACAGCAGGGTATGATAGTCTACGCCCGGAATTGCGGAACCCATAAAATGAAGCTCGCCGGGATTCACAAAGAATACGGAGCCGCCGGCCGCTTCGTATTCTTCCCCTTCAATGATGACATTAAGAGAGCCGGAGCGGACATATATGATCTCGACCTCCGGATGCCAGTGGACAGGAATCTGAAAAAAAGCAGGCATATCATGCAGGTGATAACAGCTAAAAGGAAATTCTTTTGTTCCGTGAATGCGTTCTTCTCTTAATTCGGGGTACATAGGCAGGCCTTTCTGTGAAGTGGATCGGGGGATATTATGGTCAGATTACTATAAAAGTAGAAATAAGTCAATTTTATGTGGTAAAAATGCAAGTTTTAGGAAAGATAAAGTAGTAATATGTAAAAATTGAAGAGACTATTCGGAATAGTATTCTGAATAGTTACTAAATAAAAATGCAAATTTATAGGAACCGCAGAAAGGATATAAAACATACGATGGAAGGACAGAATAAGTCATTATTTCAATTATTTGTACCACTGTGTCTGGAGACGATCTTTTACATGTTGTCCGGAATGGTGGATACCTTAATGCTTTCTTCTGTGGGAGATCAGGCAGTCGGAGCAGTCGGAACAGCAAATACTTATATCGGTGTGTTCATTATTATGTATTCGGTAGTTTCTATGGGAATGCTGGCTGTGATGACACAGAATATCGGTGCGGGCAGACCGGGGATCGCCTGTCAGGCAAAGACTCTGGGATTATGGTTTAATGGGATCCTGGGTGTTGTGATGTCTGTGTTTTTGTTTTTCTGTTCCGATGGGATTTTGTATGTGGTAGGTATTGCACCGGCATTGAAGGAGCCTGCCGTACAATACCTGCGGATCGTCGGAGGCGGAAGCATACTGAACGCGATGATTCCCATACTGGCAGGATATCTGCGTGCATTTGGATATACGAAACAGCCTCTGATCGCAACTGTGACAGGTAATATTTTGAACTTTATATTAAATGCCGTGTTTCTGTTTCGATTCCACCTCGGCGTGCAGGGGGTTGCATCCGCAACAGTGATTTCCAAAGTAGTGAATCTGATATTGATAGTGATCTTTGTACGGCGGCTGATCCCTGCAAAAAAATATTCGGAGAGGGTAAATTCCGGAGAGATTTTGCGGAAGATCATCCGGATCGGATTACCTTCCGCTTTGGAGAATATTATTTATAATGTAGCGATGACACTGGTGATTCGTTTTCTGAACCAGATGGATACAGAAGGAATCAATGTGGCTGCCCGCTCCTATACGGCACAGATCACGAATTTATCCTTCTGTGTGGGAAGTGCACTTGCCCAGGCGAATGCCATTATGACCGGATGGTACATGGGTGCGGGAAAATATGAAATATGTGATAAGCAGACTAAAAAATCTGCGGCGATCGGAGCGGTACTGGCGATGGGAACAGAAATTCTGTTTGCAGTCAGTGCCCCGGTTGTGATCTCTTTTTTCACGCAGGATAAGAGTATGGTAGAACTAGTGCAGAAGCTGATGTTTATTGACATTGCCCTGGAAGCCGGACGAGTCACAAATCTGGTATACGGAAATGCACTGAAAACCAGTGGAGATGCTGTATTTCCGGTGATCCTCGGAGCTGTTTTCATGTTTTTGTGTGCAGCGGGAGGAACGTATCTGCTGGGGATACAGCTGCATCTGGCAGTAGTGGGTGCTTATATCGGTCTGACAGCAGATGAATGCAGCCGTGCGGTCGGCATGATGTTGCGCTGGCGGAGCGGAGCATGGAAGAAAAAAGGATTGATCGAAGATTGATCGAAGTGCAATAATAAGACGGTATACCGGCTGGCTTTTGCCTGGGTGGGCATTCTCTTGCTTTTCGTAGCTTATCATAGCATAGCGCATTTTTTATAATTAAAATATTGACAATGTGAAAAAATGTGTTATAGTTCTAAATGCAAATGCAACTCATTTGCATTTAGAACAAATATATGATTAAGTATTCATTTGATAAAGAAAGTATGGAAAGGTAAGAGTTATGTCGGAAGTTATTTTAGATACCTTAATAGATAGTATAAAGCTGGTGCCGTTTTTGTTCCTGACCTATCTGGCTATGGAATATCTGGAGCATAAGGCTGGCGAGAAGACCACACATATGGTGCGTAAAGCAGGTAAAATGGGACCGTTGATCGGTGGCGTGGCAGGTGTGCTGCCTCAGTGTGGGTTCTCGGCAGCAGCATCCAACTTATATGCAGGCAGAGTGATCACCCTGGGAACACTGATAGCCATTTATCTGTCCACTTCTGATGAGATGCTGCCGATCCTGATTTCGGAGAAAATGGATATCCGCTTTGTACTGGGCGTGCTGGGAGCGAAAGCAGCCATTGGTGCGGCAGCCGGATTTGTGATCGATCTGTTGGTCCGGGAGAGGAAGATGCATCCTCATGACCATGTTCACGGGCATGGAGAAAATGACCATGAAGAGGAAGAGCACATTCATGAAATCTGTGAGCATGAGAACTGCCATTGTGAAGAGGATGGCATTTTTCTATCTGCGGTAAAGCATACGCTTCACATTACCTTTTTCATTATAGTCATTGGATTTGTTCTGAACACAGCACTGCATTTTGTGGGAGAAGATGTTCTGGCCGGCCTGATCCTGAACCGTCCCGTACTGGGACCTGTGCTGGCAGGATTGGTGGGACTGATCCCCAACTGTGCAGCATCTGTGACCATAACGCAATTGTATATCAGTGGTGTGATCAGCCTTGGAGCCATGATGTCCGGATTGCTGGTAGGAGCGGGAGTAGGACTGCTGGTGTTGTTCCGCGTGAACCCGGATAAAAAGGAAAATCTGAAAATCGTGGGAATTTTATATGTGATTGGTGTTTTGACAGGAATTGTGATAAACTGGCTGTAGGCACAAGCAGTGTTTCGAGGTGGAAAGCACTGCGCCCTCGAGATCGCGATATAAAAGGACAGATATCTATGGAAGAACATAAATGTGAACACAATGATATTTCTTATCCCAAGGGATTAAAATGGACCAAACAGAGAAAATGCGTGTATCAGGTGCTGGAGGAAGCGACCGAGCCCCTCAGCGCCGTACAGATTTACAATCGTATTGAGAGAGATCACGAAGGCAGCGATTATGCTGTATCCACGATCTACCGGATTCTGGCAACATTTGAAGAACATGGAATGGTAGAGAAGACAACGTTCATGGGAGACGGTACCGTAGCATACGAATTGAACCGCGGGGAACATACCCATTATGCGGTCTGCCTGGAATGTCATAAGCGGATTCCGCTGCCCAGCTGCCCCTTTGCACATGTGCATTTAGAGCAGGATACCGGAGATTTCACTGTCACCGGACACAAATTAGAGCTGTACGGCTACTGCAAAAAGTGCCAGGAAGCCCGTAAAAAACAGTAATTTCACTTATTGTACAAATAAATCGAAAAAAATATTTAAATTTTTTTCAAAAAGTACTTGCATTCTTGAAAACCATGTGATAATATATGTCTTGTCGTTGCGGGAGACGCAACAACGACACAGAAAATGCACCGCTAGCTCAGTTGGTAGAGCACCTGACTCTTAATCAGGGTGTCCAGGGTTCGAGCCCCTGGCGGTGCACTCGAGAGAACTGTTTTTGGAGACTTAGGAGCTCCGGGGACGGTTCTTTTTTTGTCCCCGGAAACTCACTAGACACCCTGACCTCTTGTTAATGGTGTCTAGTAGCCACGCTGGAAGAATATCGGATCCAGCTGATACACCGGAGCACCGAGCAGCTTCATTTGTGCAGCCATGGCGACATAGGTTTTCGTTGCAGCATAATCATAATGCCCCAGGAACACACGTAAAAATTCCAGGTTACCGCCGCCGATCAGGTAGGAGATCGCAAACGTGTGACGGAGCAGATGCGCATGAAGCCGATCTATACCGGTGCTGATCTTCAGATCCTGAAAGATCATCTTCACCGTGTTAGATGTAAGCGGACACTCCGAATCCCGAAGCTGACGGAGCATATATCCGGAAGTAATACCGGTGCGCTGGTCATACTCCTGCAATGCGCTGATCAGAAAGTCCGGAACCAATACAAACCGGCTTTTGTTTTCCTTAGAATTGACGATGTGCAGGATGTTCCGCTCCGGATCCAGATGATGTACCTGCAGATGACACACTTCCTGTCGGCGCAGGCCGCAGTCAAGCAACAGGTGAAAGATACAATAATTCCGCAGCCCCTGCTCTGTGCCCCGATCGAAAAGCGCATCGATCTTTACCACATCCTCAACGAATAATGGCAGCTCAGCCACGGCATCATCCTTCGGCAGCTTCACACCCTTTAAATAATCCGGACTAAAGTTATTCTCATATGTCCAGTGCAGAAACGCCTTTACAGATCTGCAATAGCTCCGGATAGAAGAGTTCTTGATCTTCCTGGTACGCAGTTCCAGGATAAAATCCATGTAGACAGATCCAGTAAGTGCATCAAAGCTGCTCACGGCAGGATCTACCCGATAATGACTTTCCAGGAACCGGAAAAACAGATCCAGATCATCCGTATACTTAAGTATAGTATCCGTGCTGCAATAAGTACTCCGGTTGTTTATGTATACGTCACGGAGCTGTTGGATGGTCAAGTGAATTTCCCCCTTGCAAATCTAAGTTGTTTATACTATCATAATCGTAAAGAGTGCCGTCACTTTCATCCAGCAGACGGAAGCGGTGCTTTTCAGAAGATACGAAGACTCCGGAAAGTTCATCCTCATTAAACTGCCGGAGTTTTTTCTGTTTATATCTCTGCGCTTCCATGATGTCGTTATCATTCATCCGGAGAAGTGCTTCAAAGCAGTCCTGCAGAGGACTGTCCTCATTGATCCCACGCATATAGATGCCGAGGGTCACCGCTGACCCGATCACACGCTTTTTCATGGATTCAACGGAGAGCTTTCGGTTATAGTTTCTTACCAGCTTCACCTCATCCGGTGTCATTTTCATGTCAATACAGCGTGTGCTGCGGAGAGCTTTCCAAAAACCACAGTACGGTCTCCGGTACTTCTTGGAATCCCCGGTTTTCTCTACCATCTTAAAAACCCGTTCTGTCAGATAGTCAATGATCAGCTTCCGGTTATCCAGATAGTCATAGATCCGCTTACATTCTCCCTTGTTCCGGTGATCCTTGAACGGGATCAGATCATAGCTCTTGGAATGTCTGCGCATGGTCTGATATTCCACATTTACCACGTAGTTGAGTTTTGGTGTAAGTTTATCAGCCAGCCGGATCAGAGCATCCTCTTCTATGGTCAGTGTACCATCCAGGATCTGCCGCACATAATTTGTATAATACGGATCCTGACCGTGCTCCAGAAAGAACTCCAGTCTTGCAGTATACCGGTAGAACCAGTTCTTTTTCTGATAGCAGCGTTCATAGACCCATTTGTCATACTTAGAGATCAATCCGTTCATTTCCCAGATCTGAAAGAACCACGGCTTGTAATTCTGTTCGATCACTTCCCTGGTCTTCTGATAGATCCTGACGAATACCTTATCAGAACGCTTCCCCAGTGCCACATAGTCGATCTCATAGTCTTCGGAGCCGACCTTGTTTGTGACATAGGTTGCATTCTTGAACCTGTCCACACGCATCTTGTAAAAGTTTTCCGGTGAGAAGAAGGTCTCCGGGTCTTTCAGATAGTTGGAGTGCCAGCAGTAATCCACACGGTTCTCCTGGACAAAATCAATTTCAAGACCGAAGTATTCTGCGATATTCTTGACATATCGGTAACTGTTTTCAAAGGCATCCCGGACGCCCATGATCCAGAGCATGTAAGAACGGATCTGCACCACGCACTCACAGGTAACAGACTCCCCACCGTCTGCCGCTTTTGGAACCACCGGCGCCAGGAAGATATCAAAGTACTCCGGATAACTTAAACAGGTCGTATAGAACCGGGAGAAGGTGACCGGCTTCAGATAGAGATTCTTTCCGAGTTTCGGCAGATATAACTCCGGCTGGTCTTCATTTCCGTTCAGATACGAATACTGCAGCTTGAAGAACTTGCGCATTTTCTCGACCTGCGGATCCTTGGATTTCAGCCGGAAGTCGTTCCGAAACTTCACGCTATAATAGAATGTATCGATGTTATGCAGGAATTTCTTGTGTGTGTATCCAAACCACTCATACTGATCCTCCAGGGGCATATCATAATACAGAATGTTATCGTTATTTTGTCTTTTGTCGAGCATATTCGACCCCCTAAAACTTAATTTGTCGGACAAAAACACGGTTTTTGCGATTTTTCCCCAAAAGCCGTTTCGGGGAAAAAGTTTTCCACCATTTTTGTTAGAATACGAGCACGTTTCACCGTGTCGGACAATGGTTTTTGAGACCACGTATTACAGGGCGTGGCGCCAGCGCCTGCGCCGGCTTCGCGGGGCCCCTTAAACCCCGCTCATCCGTCTCATGCGCTGCACCTCTTTTTTGTTCGCTTTTTCGTCAATTAACTCAAAATGATTGTAGGAATCATAGAGTTCATAGACGGATTTCTTCGCCCAAAAGAAATTGGAATCCACGGTCTGCTTCATGGGATACCACTTTTTGATACAGACAAACATATTCCCCCGGCTCAGGAATCCGAGCACAGCACCAATCTTTCCGGCGTTGGAGATCTTCCGGTGCACAAAATCGTATTCGATCAGCCCCCGGATCTGCCTGTCCAGCATCCGGTCAAACTGTGCGAGCAGGATCACGTCATAGCCATAATGCCGGTGCTGGGAGAAGAAGGACAGCCAGGCACGGCGGTCTGGGGAAGAGTATTCCCTGGAGTTAAAGAGCAGCTGCGCCTCATCTATGTAGATCTTAACCTCTCCTTCCCGGAGCCTGCGGCCGAGATGCTTTGATAACCGGCGTGAGAACCGGAGCAGCTTGTCCGGATCCAGGCGATGGTTCGGGACATAAAGGTATACACCTTTACATTTCTTTACAGCTTTTGTGTTAAAGTAAAAGTTACCGATCACCACGGAATCCTTGCGCTGCAGCCGGAGAGCAATCTCCCTGGCCGCATGGCAGCTCTTACCGGATCCGGGAGTCCCGGAGTACAAAGATATCATAATAATTCCCCCTTATTGATTACTCGATCAGCTTCACCCAGCGGGCAATGATCGAGTAGATATAATAGACACCAATGGCGAGCAGCCAGGCAGAGCCGATGGCAACCATTTCAGAAACAGGAACAAACCAGTTAATATAACCGAGGTAAGGAAGCTTGCTGAACTTCTCGATTGTGTCAGCAAAGGGAGAAGTAGGGAAAGCCTTCATCAGTAAATCCAAAAAGCCATTGAGTAAAGCCTGCATATCTGCCATAAAATCACCATCCTATCATTTTTTTCGTTGCAGCCATGAGCATGATCACAAAGCAGCCAAGTTCCCCCAACCGGAAGATTTCCATTACTGGATTCATCCAGGCAAGATCTAATTTCAGAACCATATCTATGCCCAGGGAGTCAAGCTTGATCGGGATCTTAAAGCAGGGAGCCACCGGATCAGCAGACAGAGCCTGGATAAAATGTATAAAGTCGAAAGGGATACAGAAAGGGAAGATCAGCCGGAGATCTCTCTTGTAAGATTCCCCTTCTCCGTCAGTGCCGGGATCCGGAGAAGGATCAGGCTCCGGTTCGGGTTCCGGTGCTGGCTCCGGCAAGGCTGCAGTCAGGGCAGCATTAAGAGCATTCTTATAAGCTTCTGTATTTTCTGCCGGATCAAGACCCGGCTCCGGTAGAGCTGCGGCAGCCGTAGACAATGCAGCGTTGATACCAGGGAGCCGCCCCGGAGCAAACTCATAGCCGGTGAGAGGCTGCAGCCGCTCTGCTGTCGAGGTTGCAAGATTCGGGAAATCATAGGCTTCACCATTTAAAAGACCTGTCAAATTACCTGTTTTACAAAATGCAAGGGCATGATCTTCCGAATCAAATACAGGAATATTTAAAGCATATTCAATAGCACAACCAACAGAAGCAGAGTATGAAAAACCGGTATTATAAGATCCACTATTCATTGGATTACCAGACGCATTATAAGGTCTATAAAAAGACTGAATTCTGGGGTTATACAAAGAAGTTGAATATGCTTTCAAATATATAACGGAAGAAGTACTCACATTATTAGTTTCAGAATACACAGCAACGATGGGTGAAGCGTAAAAACTATATGATGAATCAAAATTATAATGAGGGAAGTAAGTAATGCCATCATTTGAGTTAATTTGCGTATTTACATAACCACGAATAACGTAATTACCATCAGAATTTTTTTCTAACTTTCCTGAAAAGCATTCGCCTGTTCCATAGTATTCAGCGGGATTAATACCGACAATTTTTCCTTGATATACATCTGCAAAAAATCCCGCCATAGCTGAAAATAAAGTACTAGTAACTAATACATCCTGAATATATGAAAAAGGATCCTTATATCCAGTATCCGGCACCGGAGTGCTATCCGGATCAGAGGACGGAGTAGGAGTCGGATCCGGATCATTGCCACCAGTCCCGGAGATTACCCGGTACTTTGCAAACGTTTCAGAAGTCGGCAGTTTCAAAGCATTACTTCCGAGCGTAGAATCAACAGCGTCCATAGCTTCTTTTACAGTCATCTTGGAACCATCCGGCATCGTTATGATGGTATCATAGAAAGGCGGTTCAGCCATGCTTTCCACAGATGTAATAAAAGCATCATAAAGCGAGGATCCGGATTCGTAATCATCCAGTCCGTCCTTGATGCCGGAAGATATAGCAACAGTTTCCAGAAGATTATAGAGCATCATGGTCAGCTCCACGGCAAATTCTTCACTAACTGCGACAGATGCAGCCTTAACTTTCAATGTATTCCCACCCAGCACGCTGCCGATCACAATGACCATGGCGAGCAACAGCGCTGATATTCTTTTCTGCATAGTTATCCCCCCTCCGAAAAATTCTTATCTAACAAAGCATGAAAGCCATCATCCCGAACATCCGGAGGTTCACAACAGGCATCCATGCCATCAGCAGGATCTTTAAAATTTCTCTTGCAGCAGAGAATGACATCCGGATCGTAATAGATGCATCCGTATTCCCTGCAGTGTTTCTCATCAAAATAAGTTACCATTCTACGATCACCTCTCTTCCACAAAAGCTACATAATTGCCGTTGGAATCATAATAGCCATCATGGTTCTGCACTTCCACAGCATATTTATCAGAATCTGCATCCGAGAGGTTATACTCTTCACAGACGTCAAAATGTCCATTTTCATCTATAAATCCACCCACATAGTCATCCTGATACCATGTTCTCATTCCTCCACCTTTACCTTTCTTGTCCTACAAATTCCCGGAAATCACCGGCGTGCTGCAGCGATTTTGTCCGACAAAGTTTGTCCTACAAAAGTCACACTGCAGAGTCAAAACTGCAGTAATTTTGTCCGACAGCACCAAAAAAGGGCGGGAAGCTTCAGCTCCTCACCCTTCCCGGTTAGAGACTATTCAGTTTTTAAGCACTCTTCAGAGACTTCAGCCATCTGATACCATATCTGACAGCAACACCGGCACCGATAATGGTGACAGCAGCGGGTACCGCAATACCCAGAACCTTGAACATGTCAGCCTGAACGCTGGTAACAGCAGCCTGCATGATAGCGGCAACATCGAAAGATGCAGCTGCACCAGTTTCAGCAAGAGCAGTAACAGTTAATAAAGGCATATTATTTTCCTCCTTCTATGAGCTGGAATATGAAGAAACATACATATCCCATTAATATAGCTACGCATTCGCAGACGGCGCCGATGATCATACACTGCGATGCAATAGACACGTAAGTAAAAATATCCATCATTTCCTCCCATTCCACAGGCCCAGCATGATAAGCATCCCGGCAATGATGCCAAGGCATATAGATATCATCAGCGTGTTCTCCTGGATCTTGACGGTCTGATCCTGGGAGACTGCAAGCTGTTCTGCCAGGGTATCAGCCTGTTCTGACAGATATTGATTCGTCTGCAGGAGATCCTCATGGATCATCTGCAGAACTTCGGAATAGTCCGGTGCATCTGCGGAGAAGACAACAGTGTAGGGACTGTTGCCTTCCGGAGAATCTACCGCAGCACCTTCACCGGTATCGCTGCCGGTTATCACTTCCGCATTGCCACCGGATACGGTGACAGGAAGGTAGACCGTGTCAGCTTCTGTATGTAAAGGGGAATCCTCCCCGGGGGAGGCGGTCACAACCTCGTCCATTATTTAGCAGCCTTTCCGGGCTCCTTAGCTTCCGGAGCGGTCTCCGGCTGGATCATGCCCTGGACTACAAAGCCGGGAATCACCTTCGGCTTGATCTCCAAATGGGAGATAAAGGCAACATCACGCAGACGGTTCACAGGTTTGCCATCGGCACCTACGACCATTTCAAAAGTACCTTCATAAAGACCGGGAGCGACTACGATCTTGTTACGCAGCACAGAATCCACAGAGCACTTTGCACGCTGCACACCTACCGGCTTGGTAGGGTCAAACTCCGCCTCAGACGCAAGAACTTCACCGTTCTCACCCCAGAACATATAGTGCACGGAACAGCCGGCAAGTTTGTCACCAGCTTCATCTTTCATGTCATACTGGTTAGCGAATAAGATCACAATTTTTGCTTTGCTTGTTAAGGTTACATTAGCCATTTTTATTTTCCTCCATTTTCAGAAAAGGGTTAGTGTTAATAAGGTATTGTTTTCTATCATTTTCATAGCGGTAGCGCTGACGGTACCAGCTCATGACTTTGTTGTAATCACCGCCGGTCTGCTTACAGAGCAGCTTGATTGTAAGCGGTGTATAATTATGACGTTCCCGGAGCCAGTCCAGAAAAGATTGCTTGTTTTCATCCCAAAACGAAGAATCTGTGAGACACTCCGGAGGATCAGGTACGGTTGACTGTGATATAGGGATCTTCCTTTCTGGTTATTTGTGTTTTTCGACTTGTTTCCAATAGGTATCACGCAGATCCAGAAGTTCAGAAGCATCCGAAGAAGTACGAACGATTACTTTACCCTCAGACTTAGATCTGGCATACATAAAATAAACAATTCGACTAGGATCAGACACAGAACGATCAGCTTCCACATGGATAGTCTGGGGATCAATAAAAATCCACCGCTCTATCTCTCTACAAATAACTTGTTCAACTTTAATAAACATCAGCATTCCTTTCTGTTCCGGGTCTGCGGCTGTCCGGGTGCCCCTCCGGGGGGCGGGTCGCGCCCCGCTGGCGACAAGGGACTCGTCCCTTGACCCGTTATCACTGCCGTGAGGGCGCAGGGAAACAGCAGCAAGGGCGGCTCCTGTTCCCCTGGCGGGGAAGTGTCGGGAGAGCGGGTCTGTAAAGCGGCTTTCGCGGCATATCCTCACCGCAAGGGCGGCGGTTCCGGTATTCCACGTACCGCTTGACAGACAGGCGCCGGGGTTACGTGAAGGGCAGGGAGTTAAGGTCTTCAAGGGCACGGTGCAGATGATCCAGCGACCGAGCGACAGTATAGATCTGACTGTCCTGCTCCGAGATCTTTTGCCGGTTGGCTTTCATGCGCTGCTCATAGTATGCCAGTTCCTCCGCCCTGGTCTCGTCACCGGAGCGGTATTCTTCCAGGATCCGGCAGAGCTTGTCTGTCCAGGTCGTGCCCTTCTGGCTGTTTACATACTCGTCCAGGTCTGCTGGAAGCCGGATCGACTTCTTGATCAGATCATCCGGCACTGCTGTCACCTCCCAGAATATCCTCGAAAGAGAGCTGACCGCCATAGGCTGCTTTGCGCTTTTCCTCTGCCTGTTTCATATATGAATCATATAGATCCAGCATCTCATCCATGCTCTCAGAGGAGCGAATCAACATCTGACCCTGATCGGTAAAGCTATACAGCTTATAAAAGAGATCAGACTGCAGTCGTTCCACCACTACATGAAGCGTACTAGCATCCACTGATACGATACGGTTACAGCGATATAAATTAACGTGAACATCAATGAGCATCAAATTACCTCCTTCTTACCCGGATCGACTCCACACAGGGCTTATCATCACCGGTCTTTTAATATGCGCGCGTTTGTGCTACAATTTAAGGTATATATACTTTAGTAGGATAAATTCTGTCCTACAAGTACAGTATAATAGCCGAACGGCTAAAAGTCAACAATAAAATAGCCAAGCGCCTAATATAATATTTTGGAGAAAATTATGGATATAGTCGAAAGAATAAAAGCTAAAAGTAAGGAAAAGGGCACTAATATAGCAACTCTTGAAAAAGAGCTAGGAATAGGCAACGGAGTAATAAGACGCTGGAACGAAAGGAAACCAGGAGCTGAACAAGTGTATAAAATAGCCGTATGCCTAAATACAACAGTTGAATGGTTATTAACAGGAAAAGAATCAACAGATCTTACACCAGAGGAACAGCTATTAATTGATCGCTACCGCCGAGCAGATAACAGAGGAAAACGCAATATCATGTGCACAGCAGAAAATGAAAGCACGGAGCTAGAGTCATCAGCTTCCAAGCTTGGATAAAACACCATAGATAAAAGGGGGATCACTATGAATGAAGGAATAGCAATGATGTTTTCAATTTTAATTGTCATGTTCGGGTACCTGGTATTTAAGATCTTGACAGATCAGTCCGAACCAACGACTACCAGCAATAGGAAACGGAACAAGAAGGGGACAGGTAAGCCAGTTATCAAAAATAACTGGAATATGCGACCACTGGACACAAAAGATCCTGCAGACAAAGATCTGCGATATGAGGACTTTGTAGAATCATCCTGGAAAGAAATAGAGAAATAATTGTCCGACAAACATACATGCAGCATAGCCGGATCCACACTTCCGGAAATTATTTTGTCGGACAAAAAAACTTTACAAACCCGGGAACCCGTGTTATATTGAACTTAGCCAAAGAGAGACTAATGTCTAACTTCAAGACGCAGAAAACCCCGGGATGCTACCCCGGGGCTTTTTGTTGCTAGGCTGACTGTTGCTATTCATCACCGTCCAGCCATTTGCATATGTAGTAGCCGACTACACTTGCTATGACGGAGATAATAAAAGAGACTAATAACTCCAAGACGCTCACCTCCTTCCTGCTGGAAAGAGTCAACAGCAAGCCTATTATATCACACGGTTCCCGTAGCGTAAACCGCTAAAAAACGACTTAAAATATCCCTTGGAAGCCTTTTCTCTTAATCAGGGTGTCCAGGGTTCGAGCCCCTGGCGGTGCACTCAATGGCGCGAAGCCGAACCCGGTGTACTTTTTCAAGAAAGTGTTCGCCGTGGTGGTAAACTTCACGCGGAAATAGCGAAAAATAAAAGCGTCAGGGCTTAGGCTCTGGCGCTTTTGTTATGCCCGGTCGTCTCTCGATAGGGCTCGAGAAATAGAGCCTGCTCAGCTCGGCAGCTATCACCGTTCCTCTCTGGCCTCCTCGGCCGCGTGGCTATTGTTTGCGAGTTGCACGGGACTGGCTGCGGCGCCTGCTGCCTTCTTGTCTCGTTTTAAGGTTTTCACATTAAAAACCAGCAAAACTTGTCAGCTATCATTCAGACCGGGCTTGATCTGTTCATTATGCGCACCCCTCTGAATTTTCACGGGCTTGGGACCGTCCTCGGCTTCATTAGTGCCCCGCGTTGCTGCGGGTGCTACTTAACATTCGACGACCGTCAGATCCGACACGTCAATGCCTTTCCTCTCCAGCAGATCCATATAATTCCATGCGTCGTTGTCTGTCTCAAAAATAACCTGCTGTGCTTTTTCGGTGTTCTTGAATACACCGTGCTCGCCGTCCTCCAGTCTAAAGCCCACAATATAGCGCTGATCTACTTGATCCTTCACTGTAAACATGTAAAATTCTCCTTTCTGTTGTGCTGAGGTTCTTATCTTTCCCCCATGTCTTTGTATACAAGGTCGGTTATGTATGAGTTTGTACTCTGGTAGCCTTTTGACTTGGCCCATGCTGCGATCCGGTCTTTGTCTCCGATCGGCACCGTGATCGGGATCCGGTCCTTGTTTTCCCGCTGCCATGCGTTCTTGTACTTGGTGTGGGCTGCTGCCAGCTCCTCCGGTGTCTTTGTTGCTTTTTTTGCCACTGTATCGCCTCCTTCAGAGTAATTTTATCATATCATGCACACGACAACAACCCGCTACGCTGGTAATATGTCGATGTAGTACGTTTTGCAGACGCCTTTGTCGCATGAGTCGCAGATCTTCCAGTTTTTGCACCGGAGCAGCTCAGGAACCTGCCAGAGATAGCCCTCGAATATGTCGACGCGGATCTTGTGCCCAGCTGTCAGATATATGCGATCGCGGTCTGTTTTGATGTTGAACTCCTTAAAAATTCGGTACTCTGTTTCTTTCGCTTTTCTGGTTCCTCTCATGGTCTGCCTCCTATTCCTCCACCTCGTAGCCGTTTTTCTTGGCCCAGTTTATAGCTCCGCGCTTTGTTTTCCAGTTATTCGGTGCATAGTGTAAAACATGGTTTTCGCTTACGCTTTTCAGTCCGTAATACTGAGAAGCGGTTCCTTCGTTGATTGTGTACGTTGTGACTTTCATGTGCTGCCTCCTTATTTTCTGCGGTTTTCCTTGTTTCTGATATTATAATACTATATCGTGTGCAAGATAACAATACACACACTCACCAAACCTCTGCCGGAGCTTTTGTCTATCTTGCACAAGATATTAAAATAATGGAAAGCAGCCTCTAAAATGCCCCAGAACGCAAAAAAGGCGCCCACTCGATAAAATTACCGAGTGAGCGTCTTTGTGTCAATTCTGACCGTCTGTGGCTTATTCTGTGGCCGTTTCCGTAGCTTTGGCAGCCTTTACCTCAGCAGTAGCCTGAGCGACTGCCGTCTGGGCTACTGTGGCAGCTACCGAGGCGGCAGCGGTGGCAGCAGTAGTGGCGATCTGTGTCTGCTTTTCCTCAGTGGCAGCAGGCGCCGTTCTTTTATCCTCCCTGACGAGGGTTTCGATCGTAGAAGCGAGCCATTTGTCAAAATCTCCGTAAGCCTCAGCGATCACTCGCTTGGCTTCGTCGGTGATAAGAGCAGTAGCGGTGTCTTTTGCTTTCTGCAATGCTGTGAGCTGGGCCTCTTTGTCGAATTTTCCCTGCGCCTTTAATGCGTCGACGTAGGTCTGGAAGGTTGTCTGTACGGCTTTCGTCACGGCGTCGCTTGCGAGATCCACATACTTGCGGACAGTGGCGTCGTTAATGTTTGCCGTGATTTCCTGCGTCTTTTTTCTCAGCCATGCAACCGCGAAGCCCGAGAGCGCCAGCAGCAGAGGCAAAATAACCATTGACATGAGTGTGTTGAGAGTTTCCTGATCCATTCCGTTGCCCTCCTTATGCTAATTCAAGATCGGAGACTTTCACCCAGCTTGTAATCTCTTTCAAGAGGGCGCGATCTCCGTCGATTTTCTGCACCGTGTATTTTCTGGACTTCACCCAGCTCGGGATCGTCTGGCCGGTTGCGTACTTTGTGGCCGAGCTCTTTACCTTGACTGTTTTGCCCTCCGCAATAGAGCCAGAGGCGGCAGCAGTAGAGGCTCCCGCAATGTCTGAGGCATTTACCCAGCCGTAAACGGTCGATCCCGATCCATTGACTGCAATCAGGTGGTAAGGGTGCTTTGTACCCTCTGCGGTGTCTGTTACCTTTGCTTTTCCAGCCTTGCAGGAAGGACCGCTGGTAGCGTTCGCACTTGCGTAGTGCTTGGATCCGGTAAAGTTTACAATATCGCCCTTTGAGTATTTCAGACCTCCACCGTTGCCAGATCCAGATCCGGCGCTGGTTGCCTTGCTGCTGTACTTAGGCACTCCGTAGCCTCTAATATAGCGGCCGTTTACAGCAATTTCGCGATAGCTTACTGAGTCGCTCTTGTTTCCTTCGATAATCTTGATCGTGTTGCCTGATACGCTCACTACAATGCCGACATGCTCAGGCCAGCCGGTATCGTCGCCGACTCCGTTGTCGTCCCAGTCGTAAAAAATAACGTCGCCGGCGCTCGGTCTGTATGCGTCATTTTCTACCCATGCGCCGAGCTTCTGGAAAAGCTGGATCATCTGGCCGCAGCCGCACTCGGTCGGGATAATGTCAGTAAGTCCCGTTTTAATAGCCATAGCTGAGACAAAAGTCGCGCACCATGAGTCCGTATATTTTACGGCGTAGTTTCTGGCGAGGGGCTTGTGGCTATTGTAAAGATCAATAATTTTCTTGTGGCTGCCGTTGCTTTCCTTGCAGCCCAGATAGGAAACGGCTGCATTGACGTAGCTCTGTCTTAATTCTTTTTCTGTCATTATGGTGTACCTCCTTCATAGTTAGAGCCCGGATCATATTCTCCGGGCTCAGTGTTCTGCTTTTTAGATTGTTCTAACTCCTTTTGACGCCTGATAGTGTCGAGCTTGATCTCATTCTCAGCCTTAGCCTTCCAGAAATAAAAACCAGTAGCAGCAGAAAGCTCGGTAAATATTCCCGGTATGATGTAGGCGAGCGGCGAGGTGTCGCCGGTTCTCCACATGAGGGCAAAAGAAAAGACCACGATCACGACGGTGGCAGCAGCTACCGCTCGTAATATGGTCTTAGAAAATTCTTTTCTAGGTTTCCGCATTTGATCGCCTCCGATCCGTCTGTATGTTGTGCTCACGTTCGAGGTGTTCGTCAATGCGGTTGTGCGCGCTTTTGGCTGACTCATGGGCTCGGCCGGCTGTGTTACTAATTCCGGCGAGCTGGTTGCTGATCTCGTCGATCCGGCCCTCCAGTCGTTGCACGTCTCTGTTGAGCTGGCCCTCAATACGGCCGACGCTTTCCTTGATGTAGCGCAGGTCCGTTTCCAGAGCTCCGGCGGCTTTCCCGTCTGCTTTGGTTACTGACTGGCGCCCAAAATAGAAAGTAGCGACAGAGAGACAGAGCCCGGCCACCGTGATGAAAATGCTCAGATCTGTCATAGGATCCCTCCTTCCTCAAAAATGCCGGCGGCCTTCAGGCGTCCGATCATGTTGCCGGTCGCTTCCTCCAGTTGCTCGGTTTTTTCGTTCTGAGCCACGGCCTCATATTGCTCGAGTCTGGAGTGCAGCTCGGCGTTAATCTGGGCCATGTTGGAAATTATTGCGTTTTGCAATTCAATAATTTCGAGGTTACTCATTGTCTACCACCTGCCCTTCGGTGGTCTCGAGCGTCTCAATCGCTGCCTGCAGGTCATTGATCTGCTGACGATATTCAGCTCGCTGGGTGCGTGTCGGCTCATACTCCTCGTCTGTGAGGGCGCCGTCGGCATGTTTCAGAGCCTTATAATCTGTCGCAGCGAGTAACTGCTGTAAGCCTCTGATTTCTGCCTCCATTTCTTCTCTGGTTCTCATGGTTGTGGTCCTCCTTTCCATTGATCTATAAACAGCCTATTAAATAGGCGGTCCATGCTTTGCATGGTTCTGTATGCGTCCCGGTGCGACATGCTGCCACGCCATGAGGCGTATGAGCGCCGAACCTCGTCGAAGGTCAGGACGCCAGAAGCTACGAGATCCGCCTGCTTTTTCAGCTTTCGGCGTTCTCTGGTGATACTGTCACGGCACGGCTTTTTGATGATCCGGCCGGTTTCTGTGATATAAAAATGAGTTTTCAAAAATGTAAACCCGTGTTTGAGGTCTACAATTTTTGTTTTCTTCTCATTGATAACTATGCCATATTCCGAGTATATCGCCCGGAGTTTTTCGAGACATTCCTCGAGGTATGCAATGCTATGGTGCAGCAGATAGGTGTCGTCCATATATCTGCCATAGCCACGGATCCTGAGCACTTCCTTCGCGTAATGGTCCGCGCGGTTTGGAAGCATTACGGCGTTAATCTGGCTCGTTTCACTTCCCAGCCCGAGGCCTTTATCGCCGAAGGCAGAAATAAAGCTCATTCCCAGAGCTATGACGCGTGGATCCGTGAAGATCTGCCGGTATATCTCAAAAAGTGGCTCATGCGCCACATTCCCGAAGTAGTCCGAGAAGTCAATCAGAAGTATGCCGCCTTCGCGTCCGTATTTCCTGAAATGCCTCCGCAAGTGAGTCGTCAGTCTGTTGGTCGCGAACTGGGTGCCTTTTCCTTGCTGGCTCGCCCCGTTGTCATAAATCAGGGAGCGGGTGAAAGTGGGGTATATGATGTTAGTGCAAAATGATTTTTGCACAACTCTCTCGGAAAAATGCACGCTTTTGATGTGCCTCAGCTTGCCGCGTTCGCATATATCAAAGCAGATAAAGCCGCGGCGTATATCTTTCCCAGCAAGCAGCTCGGCGCGTGTTTTGGATATATTAAAAAGTAGCAAAGAGTTGTACCTCTGGACGCTGGCTTTCCAGTCGACGCCCTTCGAGGCTTCCCTTGCTGCTTCATGCAGAGAGTTCAGTGAGGCCACGCGCTCAAAATCATCATATTTCCCGATTGTTTCCTGCCTCTTTTTCAGCCTTGCGGCTTTCCGTCTCTGGTATCGTTGTTCTCGTCTTTCTTCGCTTGTCACAATTTAACTCATTCCTTTGTTATTACCCAGCACGGCTGTCATGCGTTTAATTAGCCGCATAGTACAACGGGTATGAAACGCGGAGAACTCGCACAAACTCCGCGCCATGCAAGCAGCGTCCACCCAGTAGCGTCTGGGCTCTTATTTACGCCTTGACGGCGAGGGTTATTTGCTCCTTCCTTCCACTCTGGCACTGATTTCGATTTTTCTACTCTGTCTGGCATATAGGTGGAATCAGACCGGGACGTAAAGCTCGTTGCTGGCGTTCCAGTTGTTGGAGTTCCCGTTGTTGTTGACATTCACGCAATTAGTCGAGTTGCCACTCCTGACAGAAGCGGTCCACCAGTTGCAGCGGCCGCGTGACACTTTTCAGCAAATAACCCGAGTTTATTATCTGGCTCTTATTTTGTCGTTTTTCCTCCAGCCTTTCAGGTCGTCGATCTCTTGACTCAATAAGTTCGTGATTTCTTCGAGGCTTGCGGCCGTGGCCGAAGGCACGCACCTGATAAGGCGGGAGAGTTTTCTCTGTAATTGGTAGCCGTTCGCGATCGCCTTTTGGGCGTATGCCTTACGGCTTGCGAGATCCTGATCGTTCATGGCATAGATACTGTTCGCGGCGATTATGTTGTCGTTCAGCTCGTCAATTTTCTTGATAAGATCCTGACCGATCATAAAGCGCCACTTTTTAGGCACATACCTCTCATTCATAACATAGAGCGTTACAAGATCTTGGAGTTTCTCGGCGTTCGCAAGGACGTCGAACGGCGTCTTTTTACGGTTTCTGGTGTATACGTTACTCATTCTATGCCTCCAGTTACCCGGCTACACGAGGTAGCCGGATTTTGAAATTATGCCGCGGCTTACGCCTCGTCAATTCGGAAGCAGACCGGGACGTAAAGCTCGGAGCTGGCGTTCCAGTTGTTGGAGGTCCCGTAGCCGCTGACAATCACGCAAGTAGTCGAGTGGCCACTCCCGACAGAAGCGGTCCACCAGGTGCAGCGGCCGCCGCCGTTTCCGGCGCCCTTGATACGGTTCAAAAAGCTGTTTGCAAAAATCGGGTACTGTACGCCCTGTCCCTGACTCCAGCCTTTTGTCCCCCAGATAGTTGAGCCGAAAACTTCATACTCGAGAGGCACCCAGAGAGGACCGAGATCCTGCCAGCCCCAGCTCGTACCGTCAGTGAGCGCGCCGCTTGCGCTGTATCTGTATTCCATGAGGGTGCGCTTGTTGCTGATTACGGCCTTGACCGCTGCCGGAAGGTAGCCATAAAGGGTAGTAGTGAGGAATGTGTGCAGGTTGCTTATCATGTACGGCGAATTATTTGCAGCGTTTCCGTTGTTGTTATTGGTTTCATTCCATTTGACCGTCTGATTAAAGCAGTCTTTACTAATAAAATCAATGTGGTGGCTTAGCTGCTGATCGGTGGTTCTGTAATATGTGTCGATACCAGCAACCTGCATTTTCACCGTCTGGCCGTTCATTGTGATAGGAATATAGTCGGCTACATGAATACCGGCAAAATTGTGGGCTTTGATCCTTGCCTTAATCCACGCCCATGCGTCTGAATACTTTGCAATCTCCAGCGCAAAGACAGTAGTCAGGTCTCTGCCGTCATAGAGGCGATCGTTGTCGGACATAGCTCTCGCAAGTTCCTCGTTTGTAGCTTCGAGATCCTCAGCCAGAGCGACGGCTCCGGTCTTGGTCTGGATCGTAACCTCCAGAGCATTGTCGACGGTCGCAAAGTATTCCTGCGTAATGGTCGAAGGTGTCAAACCGTTGTACGGCGGCAAATAGTCGGCCACGTTCGCGATCGCGATCGAGTAGAGGACTGGAGCAGCGGCCGGGTGTAATTCATCAACCGCATAAATGCCGATCTCATTCACATAATAGCCAACAGAAAGCTCAGCATTTGAGACGAGCGCCGTCAATTTTACGCAGGTATCGGTCGCCATTTCAATTTTAGAGAATGGGATCTCTTGTTTCTGCGCTTTGAGAGTAGAGCGGGCCTGCAGGCTGGCTCTGGTTTTCTCCGAGTCTGAATAGGTGCCGGATCCAGTCACCAGCTTGGTGAACTTAATTTTTGCGGTTCCGGCGGTTGTGGCTGCCAGCAAGGCGGCGCCACCGTTTGTCATTACTGCATTGTTAAAATCTGCCATAATGCAATCATTCCTCCTTTATGATGTTTTTAATGTGGTTTGTATGTGCAACTCCGGCAGCCAGTGGAAGCCCCAGAGGTTGTACGTCGTCAAAATGTTCTATTGCTCCCGCTTTGCTTTGGCTCTGGCCTGCTGCCGTGCCGACATTCGACACAATGCCCGCAGAGTATTCCAACGCAAAGTAGTCCATAATGCTGTTGCGGCTGTGGTAGGATCCTCGGCCGGTTCCTCCGTGCTGGGTGATTTCTGCCTTGCGTGTTTCCTGAAAATGGTCTAAAACTACGCATTTACTGAATGAATGGTGCGCGGTTCCTCCGTGGAGTGGCTGCTGGATCGTTCTGGTAACTTCGATCATTTCAACATGAGAGCGCGCGTTTTTTACCTTGTCGATCATGTTCAAAAAATAAAGCATACCGTCCTTCGTGAGCGTTGCGCTTGTCTGGATTTTGAACCAGTACGGCTGGCCGCCGTACTCGAACCACTCCGTAACTTTACCCATTCCGAAGGCTGAGGTGATAAGCTCCTCAACCGCCCATTTTGTGCCGCGCTTTTCATGGACTCGGTAGCATGTGCGTATTACTGATCTTTTGGTCTCCAGAGAGAAAGAGGAGTCCCACCAGTCAATATTAAACTCCCACGCCATTTCATCGAGCTGCGCGTCGTTCATGTTGTCGATCTGATCCCATTTCCGCAGAATTTTGGCTCTGTTCGCCGGTTCAGCGAGCAGAACGTCCATAGCGTGAGAGAGCGCCACGTCCGTTTCGTCCGCTTTCATAAATTTAGGGAGCAGCTTCGCCATGTTGGGGTTAAAAATGCTCATTCTTGCCATGTTTTACCCCTCCACTTCATGCGATACCGTTAATTTGCCGGAAAACTTCGCCACCGTCGTTGCGCTCAGCTCAGTGTATACCGGTTTGATAATATCGACGCGATCTGCGCCGGTCAGGTGGTTGCCGTCTGAGTCCTCCGGGCAAAGTATGAGTTTTCTCAAATAGTCCGGGTTGATATTCCGGTCGAGGCTGCTGCCTTGCCAGTATATGTACTGGTCGATCGAGCCGCCGGAGCTTTCTATATTTTCGACGACTGCTGTCTCATTGACTGCCGTTGTGTAATATTTCAGCTCAATATCGTAAGATTGAATAGTCGGGGCAGATACCTCCACTTTGTCAGTCAGTGGACGAACGTCGTCAGCGTTGCAGGCTGCAAGAACTTTGTCGAGTACGGTCTGATCCGGTATTTCTCCACCGTACAAAATAGGCGTAATTACAACAACGCCCGGGCTCGGTGAGCTTACATGTGCGTCGGCCACGGTTGCGTCAGCAGATACGGCGTAATATTTATATGAGTTTTTAGGCCCGGCCGTGGATCTGCTGGCTGGCGCGAGTCGGATCCTTTCTCTTAGATCTTCGTCGTTTTCCTCGTCGCCGCCTCCGGCTGTTTCCTCAGTGTTGGAAACTCCGTCAATAAATGGGATCATATCAACCAGCACATTGATCTCGCCGACGGGTATGTCGTTGTATGCTGTGCCGCCTTCTTCGCTTTCGACTTCGGCGTCGACATATAAGGAACCAGCCTGCAGGACTATGGTCTCCGTGGTTTTGAAGTAGCGAGAGTAGTCCGAAGTTACGCGGGTTCCTTTGGTGATAATGATGTTTTGCGTTACTGCTTCTTTGAGAGAAAAGCGAACCGTTGTTGTCGCTGGTAGTGCTTCTATCCTGAACACTCCCGCAAATTCTCCCAGAGCGTCGAGAACGTCGCCCCTTGCATAGCGGAGAGTTGACTGCTTTGCTGAGTCGTTCATCGTGGAGTAAAGCGCTACAACGAGAGTCGCAAGCGTTTCTCCAAAAATTCGGCGCTCGTCTCCGGGGTATAATTCCTCGGTGACGCCATTCTCTAAAACGTACATGATAAAGTCGTAGATCTGGCCGGCGTCTGTTTCTATGAATTGTAATTCGCTGGTGCTACTCATTGTCCTCCTCCTCTCTTAGTTTAATTTGTGTTATAGTTGAAAAATCGCCGCCTTGTGCGTCTGGAGCCTCGAAGTCAATGCCTTCGACCTCGACGCGCGGCTCGTAAGTGTCAAGTACCCACTCAGCCTCCGCGATCGCGTCATAACGCGCCGAGGCGCTGGGTGCGTCTGTTATTGCTGCGTCGATCCCCTTGATACGTTCATAGGGGTTTTCGCCTCTCGTAAGTTTCAGGAGATTGGCCGCGCATTGTCGCGGATCTCCGTTGTTGCTTGCCAGCATGTGATCGCCTCCTTTATGACACGAGGGACAGCGTGCTGATATATACCCAGCCGTCGACCTGCGGGAGGTATGCTTTGTTTCCGTTGATTTTTCCAACCTTCAGAACTCGCTTTTTTTCACTATTGAGAATTTTCTCACCGTCCGCATAGTATGAGCCGGTCAGCTTCACGCTGCTGCCTACTGATATTGTCACTTTTTTGCCCTTTTTCTTGGCTGCTTTCTTCTCTGCTTTCTTTGCTTCTGAGGCGGCAGCTCGGGCGCCAGATTTTCCGCTGGTTTCTTTCTTGTTTACCTCCTCGAATGTGAGCCCGATCGTAGCGAAGCGGATCCGGCCGTAATCGTCCATAATAACACCCGAGAGGCTTACCTCTTTTAGTCTGGTTTCTCTGCCAAAGCGACGGCCGTGCAAATATAACACGCCGGTGCTTTTAATGAGAGAGCACCATGACTCGTACTCTTTCTGAGGGTTTACTCCGGCGTTCGCATGTACGTCAATGTCGAAGGTAAAGGGTACGAGCTCGGTTTTTTTCTTTTTGCTCTTGGAGTCGTCACCCTTGATCGTTGTCGAAGTAGAGAAGTTTTTCAGCGGGTTTACTTTCTTTCTGGAGACTTCGAAGGTTTTGTTTCTCCATTTTGCCATTACTGCCATGTGTGATCGCCTCCTAGCTCAGTGTTGCAAATATGAGGCCGGTGTCGTCCTCGAAGCAGACATAAGCCACGGCGGCGCCTTTTTTCAGCGTTGCCGCGTCGATGTTGTCAGCTATCTGGATATTAGGAGACACGAGCCGCGTGTCCTTCATCGGGGCCACCTTTGCGGTGTTGCCCTCAATGCTCAGGATCACGCCTTTGTTTATGGTTCCGTCCATTAGTAGCCCTCCAGTTTCTTTCTGAAAAATATTTTTGTTTTGTGCTTTCCGTAATCGTGCCGCACTTTGTAAATATAAAAGGCGCCGCTCCATGACGGGGCCTGCTGGTTTAGTATGTTCACCATTATTCCGGGCGCATATATCGGCATGAGGCTCGCCTCAATGCTGCCGCATACGAGCATTTTATTTTTTTCTCGCAATACTCCTGCAGCGAAGCGGATCGCCTCGAGGGTGCTCTGGCACTTAATAGGCTTTTGCGGTACCCATATTCGAGAATTTTCTCCCGGTGCCTTATATGTTCCGGTGTAAGGTCCGCAAGATACCGTTGCCGATCCATACGATAGGACGCTGTTGTCCTCACATTCTACATGGCAACCGGTCGTGTCGATTGTGATCGCTGGCTCTATTGCCTCGAGATACGGCTCATAGGCTGCGATCAGTTTACCGTCGTATATTGTGAGAGCTGCACGCTCGAGCGCACATAGGCGGCCGAAGAACTTGAAGTCCTCCTCGTTTTCTTGCTTCCTGTATTCGTACACATGATCGGCTACGCCGTAGCTTTCAAACTCCAGCCCGTGCCGTTTTGCAATTTCTTGGCCGATCTGTGAAAAATGAACGCGCTCCCATGCTTTAGAGTTCGGGATCGTACCGCTTGGCGGCATAGAATAGGCGCGCAGGTCGTAGTAGCTGGAGTCGGGAGCCGAGGAGTACAAAAACATTTTTCCCGTGCCGGTTCCTGAGTCCTTAAATTCAACCGGTGATCCGGTTCTTAAATTCCATTTGTCGAACTGTCCGTCTGTGTCTGATATTCTGACGCGCAAAGAGTCAGAGCGTCCTCCCGCATACATTTCATGCACGCAGGAGGAGAGTGCCACCTTTTCGGAAACGTCCGTATAATTCAATAACAATTCGCTCATGCTGTCGCCCTCCACGGTGGTACTGTCTCCGAGGTTTCTGCCTCCTCAACAACGGGGAGCTTTAACTGCACGCCGCCCTCGAATACGATCACGTCGGCATAGTCCGGGTTGTATTCGATGATGTAATGAGCCAGACGCTCGTCGTTATACATATCTAACGCAAGCAGGTCGAATGTGTCGCCGTCTTGTGTGGTGTACTCGTAGTATGATGTAACTCTACGCAAAAGCAGTCACCTCCCTTGTTTGGATCCAGCGCTCCAGCCAGTCGAAGAACTCGGCCTCGTGAGCTTTGAGCCTCTGCATGAGGTCGTCGTTGTCCTCTGTAACCTTACCGCCAGCAATAACCGGGCTCCATGTGAAGCCGCTAAAATCGTAAACGATAGTGGTAGAAGGCTGAGATAGCTCAGCCAGAGAAAAGTCGTCAACGCTCAGGAGATTACCCGCGAGGGCTGTCTCTGATTTGTCGTATACGCCCAGCATTTCTCCAGCCTTTTCCCAGTATCCTATATTGGCAGCCCTGACACTTCGGTCGAATGAGATAACGGCCTCAGTGCCGGCCTCTCCGGCGATCGTTATGCCTTCAGTAAAGCCACCAGTCGCAAGCATTGGTATGTTTGGAATACTAAAGCCCATACCACCGACGCCCGGTACCCAGTCCGGGATCTTTATGCCGTTAATGCCATTGATAAAAGTGTTAATTCCACTAATGATCGCATTGATCGGAGCCTTGAAAATATTTGCAATCCCTGAAACGATACCCGAGAAAATGCTGACAATTCCCTGCCATGCTCCGCTCCAGTTTCCGGCGAATACATTAGTAATAAAGTCGATAAGGCCCTGAAAAATCTGAGTTATAGACTGCACGATCGGGGCTATTCCCTGAATAGCGGTACCGAGTACACTCGTAAAAATTCCGGCTATAAATTGAAGGGCCGGGGCCAGAAGTTCCAAAACCTGAGAAATAAGCGATCCCAGCACTGAGATCAGAGGGGTGATCGCTGTCGCAATCAGGCTCACAACTGGCCCGATTAAATTCATAACGGTGTCGAGTATCGGCATGAGTAAGTTAATCAGCGTCATAAGGATAGGGAGCACCGTGTTGAGTAGTTCGATCACAACCGGCAAAACTGCCGATATAATCTGCATGATCGGCGGCAAAATTGCGGTTATGAGCTGCACCAGTACCGGCAAAACTGCCGCAATGATCTGAGATAGGAGCGGCAGGACGCTGCTCACTAACTGAATAACCAATGGGAGCACTTGCTGGATCATTTGAAGCAGCGGCGGGATCAACTGCTGGCCGATCGTCTGGGCTGTCTCCAAAAGTACCGGTACAAAATCTTGAAAAAGAGGGATCAGCTGCGGCATTATGTCTTGAATTACCGGGATAATTGTCTCAGTCAAACCCTGAATAATTGGGATCAGCCCCTCCATAGCTTCACCGACTACCGGCATTAGCTGATTGAGGGTGTCAAACATGGTATTTGCAAGCGGCTCGAGAGCCACCTGAGCCTGCTGCTTGAACATTTGCAGACGCTCTGCAAAGTCGTAAGTATCTCCAGCAGCGCCTCCGATAGTCTCGGTGCTTTTTTCAAGCTCGGCAGTCAGATCGGAGACTGAGAGAGTCCCGTCTCTGATAGCAGCAGCCATAGTTGAGCCGGCTTTTGTTCCGAAAATTTCGGAAGCGATAGTGGTCGCCTCCGTCATGCTGCCTGCGTTCTTAATCTTTTCGGCATACTGTTCGAGACCCTCGCTTGCAGATATTCCTTCCTTCGCAAGAGCTCCGACGCCCTTTTTCATAGCCGCGAGCACTTCACTGGTATTTACGCCAGCCTTGTCGAGCTGTCCGATCAGGGCGGTGGCTTCATTGAATGAGTAGCCCATTTCTTGAAGCTGAGGAGCGAACTGCTGCACGCTGCTCATTAAGTCAGTGAATCCGAGACCGGTTGACTGTGACGCCTTGAACACATAGTCCATAGCGTCGCCCATGTCGGCCGCGTCGATGTTCCACGCTTGGAAGGCTTGGCTTGACTCCTCAATAACGCCGCCGAGGTCGTCCCCCAGCATGTCCGACACTTGGATCGCCTGCTTTGAAATATTTTGCAATTCTGGGCCAGTCAAACCGAGGCGCGTGTTGTAGTCGGCGATCGCCTGACTGGCGTCCTCCATTGTTGTTGGTACGCTTTTGTAAACCTCGTTAAAATCATCGGTGAGAGCGTCGAGGGCGTCCCCGGTGGCTCCGGTTCCGATCCTGATCGTGTCGACTACATTGTCGAATTGCCCGCCGAGATCTACGAGATACTTGCCGGCCTCAATGGTAGCTTTTCCGATAGCGGCACCCGCAGCAGCAACGCCAGCACCTACGGCGACAGCCTTCAGGTTTATGCCCTCGAGTGATTTGCTGGCCTCCTCTGCGGCTTTCCCGAGTGTTGGGCTTAATGAGCCCGCAATCTCCACGATCGCTTGTAGTGTTTTGCTACTCGCCACGGTATCACCTCCTTCGGCCTTTCTTGTGCTTTAACACTTGCGGTGGTCTGTTTTTCTGTCGACGTTTTTGCTCGGCGGCGAGATCCTCGGCCGCCTCTGCGTACTCGACTATAAAATCAATTACTCTTTTCCTTTCGAGCTCTGACGTGCTGGTGTGGAAGGTTCTGGAGTAGTCTCTGATTGCTCGTCTGAGCTGTCTGCCCCTGAGTCTCCCGATCCGATAAAAAAACCTCGGCCGATTTTAGAGAATTTAGTGAGGGACTTACCCTTGATCCTCTCCATGTCCTCGAATGTGTAAGAAGGGTTTACTGCAATGACAGCAGCGAAGCCGATGTATAAATGCAGGGAGTAGTCAAGCTCGACAGCTCCCGCAAGGTTTCCACCTTTTGAGCCGCTGGCTTTCATTTTGTGAGCCTCAGCCTGCGCATAGAGTTCGCCGCTGATCTCGTCGGTGTCGTAACTCATTTCAGCAACCTGCACGCCGTTGATAAGTACCGGCTTGTTGAGTGTGATTGTTCCTCTTTCTTCTGTCTGGGTTCTCATGGTTTTGGTTCCTCCTTTTATAGAAAAAGCCGCCGGCGTTCTGCCAGCGGCCATGTTTTACAGTAATTTGTTGATGTCGCTCATGTAGTCCTTGCCGTCAATTCTGAGGATCTGGCTCAGTCTGTCGACGAGCAGGTACTCATAACCTCCGACAAAGATCTGCACGCGGTTCGCGGTGTAGGTGAGCTCGTTTTCCGAAGCGGATCCGATTTCTGCACCGATACCCGGGAGCGCAGTCGGTGGGAATGTTCTGACAAAAGCCTTGCAGCCCTCCGGTGAGGTGGAGCCGTCTGCTTTGACTACGTTCTGCACCCATCTAAATTCAAAGCTGTGCTTGTCGAGCTTTGACATTTTCCCGAGCCCTTTATCCTCGCCGATCTTTGTGATCGAGAGCTCCATATTTTCGAGCAGTCCGACAATAGGTACCGTCATTGTTCCCATTGCGTTGAGGTCTGCTGTCATTTGTGAAATTGCCGGGAGCGTGAAGCTGGTGTCCTTAGCTGTAAGCACACCGCTGTCGTATACGGTGTCAGCAACCACCGCGCCTTTTAAGTCTAACCACATACTTACTCACCTCCTCCAAAATAAGCAGTAAAGCCTTCGTCTGTGTACGATACGCGCGCCGTTCCGCTCTTAAATGGCGGGGTAGGGGTTGCGCTAATATCCCAAACAAAGTCGCCGTTCATCAGGTTGCTGGTAGGGTTGGCCGTCTCCAAAAATTCAACGGTAGGGTTGCCGATAAGGGCGCCGATACCCACTAATGAGTCGAGCTCCTCCTGCTCGTCAATGAGTACGCTCTGCTGAAGGTTTAGATCCATAGTACCGTCGATCTGTGTGCCGTGGCGACGCTGGAAGCCGTTTGTAATATACATAAGCATACGGATATTAACGTCAAAAATGTAGCGGGCAACGCCGTCGGAACCGTACTCGAAGTAGGCTGTGTGAGGTCCCCAGAGTACCCAAAGGCCGTCTCTGAATATTGCGGTAGTAATTCCTTTTGAATTGAGTTCGGTGCCGTCCTGTTCGTCAAAGCCTTCGTTTTCAGAGCTGGCGCCAAAATACTGAGCGGTGCACATGATCTCTTTATTTGACGGACTTTCCATCGGGATATTGTTGTGGCTGTTGTCAACTCGCTGCATTGTGACGGTTGCTTGTGTGCTCAAGTGGTACGCCCTGCCAGCATACTGAACCTGCGGCCAGCAAACCTTTGAAAAGCCGTTGTTATAACCGTTTCGGTCGGCCCATTCCTCGGCTTTTTTTATTGTATCAACAGCCTCTTTTGCATTGCTGTCATAAATCGGTATGTCGGCATTTACAAAACCGTCCCAGTGTCCGTTTAATTTTTGAACCGCCGAGACCATAGCTTTGTAAACCGAAGGATCTTCGCTCCAGAATGGCGCAGCCAAAACATTGAGCACGGCATTAAACATAATGTAGAGTTTGGAGAGAGCCTGCAGTCCGGTCCTCTTGCCGGAGGCTGTAACGCTTCCGATAATGTCGTTTTTGGTTACGAGGGACGGATCCACCTCTGTGAATGAAGCCTCCACCGTACCGGTGATAGGATCGGCGTCATTCAATGACTCAATGACTACGGCGCCTTTAGTATAGTTGTAGTCGAGAGAGTAGTCCGCACCCAGTACCTTGTCGGAGAGTGCAAAGGTGTCAAGGATAATTGTGTCAGTCACATATTCGGCGCGGCCATTCTTGAATGTGAGCTCGACAGTTGTCTTGACGTCTTTCTGGTGGACGGCCGGATCTAATACGTTGATGATATAGATCGGCCCAACGTTTCCGATTGTGTTCGCAAAATGGCAGTCGAACGGCTCGCATAACGTGAACTTGTCCCAGTTGTTCGAGTAGCCGACTGTTGCCTGCGTTTTTGGCATGTTTTCCAGCTTGATCGGTGTGTTAATCAGCCCCTTCTCCTTATAACCCGAAACAAGGTTAATAGGTGCGGTTCCGATGTATGCCACAACAGTGTCAACCTGAACGGCGCTTTTTACTTTATCGTTTCCGATCTCAGCGCCAGCTCCGTGTTGATAACTCATTTTTAAGTCACTCCTTTACAATAAATTTTCATAATCTGTTGGTATCTTGCGAGCCAGTCCGTGCTCGAGAGTGAACTGCACCCAGCAAAACCAGTACGGGTAATAGCTCACGAGAGCCCCGTCCTCAGTAAATGGGCCGTACTCTATGTTGTTTTCCTTGACGAGCCGCAGTCCCGCAATATACTCAGTGTTTTCGATTGCTTGCAGTACCTTGTCGGTAAAACTCCAGACGTCCCGCCAGCCCTCGAGGTTTCTTTTGAAATTTTCGCTCGGCTCTCTGCGGTACTTCACGCCGCCGAGTGCCTGCGGATCCTGCTCAGGTACCGCCATTTCGCTGCCGTGCTGCCCCGGGTTCCATGTCGCAAGCGCGAGCTGTATCGTCATTTGACCGATGTGCTGCGCCGGTGCGTGCTTGCCCTTTAAGAGCTGCACGCATAGCGAAGGAATGGGCGCCGCAACGTCTGGCGGCTTTCTGTCCTGAGTAGGAATGTACATAGCAAATGCGGCCGGGTGTGCTGTCTGCACATTGTAGCCGCCGTCGTTTACTTTGTCGTCTGGAACTTTCAGAAGTATGCCGGGGCAGACTTCCTCCTCGAACCATTTGACAATATTGTCAAGATCGCTTGTTATAGCCATAGCGCACCTCCTAGACCATGCGGGTGTGGTGCAGGGCTATCTGGGTGATCCCCAGATTTTCAGCCCATGAGTCAACAGTACACTCCCGGCCGTCCACATTCAGCGCGGAGCCCGGAGCTTTTTCACCCTCCAGATCTTCGGTTCTGGCAAAAATAAGAGTGTCGGACTCAGCAACGCCCAAAATGTTGCCGTTTTTCATCGTGACAAGCGTGTCGTTGTCGATAATGATCGTTATACTTTTACCCTCGATTTTATGAACTTCTCCGAAGTCCTCGAGCTGCATGAATACGAGATCAATGTCCGACGCTATGAGGTCTTTGAGACTCTTACTCAACCGGATCCATAGCACCAAAAGCCGGAGGGGCTTCGGTGTCGTCCTCCTCTGCAAAGTAATCGTCGAGCAGCTTAATGACTTCGACCTTTGTGCGCATATTCTGGGCGTCGAGTCCGTAAGCTCCAGCGAGTGCCTGCAACTCGGTGAGTCTCATTTTGTCGCTGTACTCTGGCTTTTCTGCTTTTTCACTCTGAGGATCTTCGTCTCCGTCAGCTTCCGGCTCCAGATCCTGCTCTGGTTCCTCTGCTTCCGGTTCTGCCGGATCCTCTGCCGGCTGCTGCTCGGCGCCGGCGGTTTCTGGTTCTGGCTCCAGCTCGGCCTCTGGGATAATTACGTTTGCATATTCAGCAACGCCCTGAGCCACGAGCTCGGCCTCTCTCTCAGGATCGAGAGAGAAGGGCTCGGAGTCTTTGTCTTTGGGTAATATGATCCCGTTCTCTTTATAGCCGTATACTCCGGCGATAATTTTAATCATTTGGTGACTCCTTTCTTCGCATTTCTTACAGTACGCTCGCAGATACCCACGGATTTTTACTTCTAGGAATTAAGAGCGGGCGGCTTGTGACTTTGATCTCTCTGGACTCGGCCTTTACGTCTGCCGTGTACTTAGGAATACGGCGGCCGGTGTAGGTGTGGAACTCGCCGTCGTCCTGCTCGATCTGGGTAACTGCTCCATAGAGACCGCGGCCTGCTGCCGGGGCTGTCATAATTACGGTACCAGCCGGGAGATATGGAGCGATCTGACCGCTTTCGTCCTCGTAGGTCTCGTCGTAAGTGATAAGTTTTACCATGTGACCGTCTACGTTCAGGATAGCAAAGCAGCAAGCTCCTTCCGGTAAATTCATAGGCTCGATAGTTCCGAGCATAATGCTGCGGTTGTCGAGGTATTTCTGGATTGTAGGATCCTGCAGCACGATCTTTGAAACTCCTCGGGCCATTACGCACTCAGTAGCAGGGAGCCCGTTCTTTGTGAGCATGTAGATCATTTCAGAAAGATCTCCGTAAATGTCAGCGCCGGTTGCGTTCCATTTTACTGCCGGTGTGTACTTCGCCGGGTTGGCTGCTTCATCGTAGAAGCGGATCTCGTACTCCTCATAGTCTCCGCTGCCGTACTTATCGGCGTAGTGTCTCAGCACATAGCCGTTGTTGAGCATACACTGGGCCGCCATGTACTCCTCACGGCCTGAGATCATTGTGTCGAACTCTGTCAGGTCTCTGTTGAGGATCTGGGCCTGTCTCTGCTGAGGTGTTACGTTCTGGAAGAGCTGCTCGCCGAACCCTTTCTTGTTGAGGTCGTCAATGGTGAGCGGTCTCTGCGGAGCGATAAACGGCGGCACATAACTGAATGTCTTGTAACCCTCGCGCTCGATAGTGATACCGCCCTTTCGAGGCATTACGCAGGGTGCGATCTTCTTGCTGCCGTTTCTGTACTCGACGAGGACCTCCTCACCCGGGAAAATGTCCTCAGACACTCCGTTGACCGGGGCGGTAGTAGGGAAGTAGCGATCTCTTAAAAATGTTCTGTGTGTAGGCATTGCCTGAATTGCCGCCAGCATAGTGACGGTTCTGTAAATTAACGGTGTAGGCATTTCGATTGTCCTCCTTTTCTTACATAGCAGAGTCGAGGAAAATGCCACCGTTGCGGAGCGCTGCCTCGTCTGCTTCTGTGATAGTGTAGTCGTCGTCAACGATAAGGGCCTCTCTGTTGAAATGGCCGGATCTGTACGCTGTTGTAAATGCGTCGGCGCTTGTTGCGTCTATCTCGTCGCAGAGAACGCCGAACGGTGTGAGCGTCTCACTTTCTCCGGCTGCTGTGCCGAGAATAACGCATTTTTTTGTTTTGCTGCTCATTGCAACGACTGTGCCGCGCGCGAGAACTCCTTCTCCGCTCGCGATTGTGACGCCCACGGCGTCAACCGGGAACTTGCCGTCAATAAAAAGATTGTCAGCGTCGCAAGCTCCAATTTTCTGATCTGCTCTCATTGTGATACCCTCCTTATTTTGTTGGTGTTGTAGGTGCCGGAACTGCGCCACCGTTAGCGATCATAGCAGCGAGCTGGGCTACCTGAGCGTTTTCGTCGGCTGCCTGATCCTTTGGTGCAGGCGCTCCTGAGTTCGGTGTTGTGCCGACTCCGGCTGCTCCAGAGGCGGTAAAGTCGTCGGCGCTGTTCTGAATGTGCTGAGCTCCGAGCTGGGCCTGCTTTTTCATAGCCTTAAAAGCAAGCTCCTGAGCTGAGCAGGCTGTCGGTCCGTACTTGGCTTCTTTGATAAGCTCAGGATCTCCGACTGTTGCCTCGATCGTCTCGATTTCCTGCAGTCTGGAACGCTCGGCGGTTACGGCTTCGCTTGCCGCTGCCTCGCGGGCTGCGTTCTCAATCTGTGTTACGACGTCAGGGTACTGCTGTCTTAATTCTTCTGGTGTCATTTTGGTGTTACCTCCTTTTGGTTTATTTGTTGAAACGCTCTGAGTCGGAGCTGCTGGCTTCGATGTAGGCGTTTTAACGCTGTTAATAATTGGCACATTGCCCGGGAAATTACGAAAACCTTTGAGAGAGTGCAGCACTCCGTTGACGATAATCTCGTCTTTTTCTGAGCTCATGCACATGCTTGTCTCGCAGCCCTCGCGGATCGAAGTACAAAAACCATTTTCGACAGCTTCGCGGCCGGTGTACCATGTTTCCTTCGCCATGATCTGTCGGATCTTCTCGGTTCCGAGGCCGGTTGCGGCGTCGTATGTTTCGGCTGCTGCCTTGTTGGCTGCTTCGAGTCTCTTATTTACCTCGAGCAGGGCCTTGTGGTTGTAATTTCCCACGAGTGTGAGCAGGGCCTCGTGTACCATGAAAAGGGCGCCCTCAGCGATTTCGCGAGTTTTGCAGCCCATAGCAATGATAGTGGCGGCGCTGGCCGCAATTCCGTCGATAACTGCAACGGTGTCACCGTTTAACTCTTTGAGTCTGTTGCAAATTCCGAGTGCGGTGTATAAGTCGCCGCCTACGGAGTTAATTCGCACGGTGATTTTTGCCTTGTCCTTGACCTGAGCCAGATCCTCGAGAAAGCCTTCCGGTGTGATGTATAAGCCCTCGACCGGCTCACCGGTCCACCAGTCTGTCGGTCTCTGGCTCACAACTTCACCGTACATGGTGATCTCAGCCTCCTCGTCGCTTACGTCGACAATGTTCCAGAACTTCTGGGCTGCGCCGGCGGGTGGAGCTGCGGGACCATTAAGAACTCGCAGCGGGATTGTCTGCTTTTGCATGTTGTTGATCCTCCTTTAATGAATTTTGAAGTATAAGAGAGGCGATAGCCTGAGTAGCCTCAGCCTGAGCCTCCGGGGTGGTGCCGTTAGCTTCCGCGATCATTTCGTTTTCGCGTTTTAACTGGTTCATGTTGGCTTCCCACTGGCCGCCATTCAAGCGGATTGTACTCTGTTCGTGGGTGCTGTACCCGTGCTGGTTTGCAAGGATCTCGGCGCTGATTTCTTTCGTAGGATCGAGCTGTCCCTGAGACGGTCCGATCCAGTCACTCCCGAGCCATGCTGCACGAATGAGCGGATCACTGAAAAAGCCGGGCGCCTGAATACGTCCGAGAGCTACGGCCTCAGAGAGCCAGATCTCGTAAATGGGTTTGCAAAAGTCATTAGCAAACCACTCTCGGCGCATTTTGAACGCTTTCCATGCTTCCAGCAGCGCGGCTCTACTTGCTGAGTACGAGGCGTTGAACGATTTCAGGAGCAGATCGGCAGGGATCTCCAGCGCGGCGCCGCATTGTTCGCAGAGTGCTCTAATAAAAGCAGAAAAACCGCTTGCCGGTCTTGTCGGTGCTGCGAACTTGATATCTTCTCCCGGTTTCATTACGTTAATTGTTCCGGGGCCCATTTCGTAATCGTCAGGATCCGAAGGCTCTATCTCTGAGCCGTTTACTTCATTGAACGGCATTTCATCGGCGCCGGTGTCGGTTGTGACAAAAGCCGTGAAAAAGCTCTCGACAAGGGCGGCCATGAGCTCGCCCTCTGTGTAGCGTCTCATTTGCAGGAGCGGTTCAATGATCTGCGCCAGATATGTGACGCCTCTGTATTGCTCAGGTCTTTCGGACTCCATGACATGCAGGACATTAGGGAGCCCGGTTTTTTCACCGTATGCCTCGACTCTGGTCCATTCAGTTTCGGCCGCCGCGATAATATGCGGGTAGGTGTTGCGGAAATAATACGCTTGTATCATTCCGTTGTCGTTAATCTCTACGCCGTCAAAGATCCGGTTCCCGTTTTTGGCTTTGCCTTCGGTGGAAAAGCAGTAGTACCCCGAGTTAATCAGCGGGGTGCTGCAACGGTCAGCCTCTACGAGCTGGATTCTGAGAGAGTACGGACACATAGGAGTCGGATCGACTCGCTTAATGAGCCCGAACACGTCGCCGCTCATTAGCCAGCTCATAAGCGCGAGCTGCTGCATTGCGTAATAGTCATTTACTCCGGTAGCGTCGCAGGCATTTTTCTTTTCGGCCCAGATTTTGAACTCGGCCTCTGTTTTTTTCTGCCATTCTTTTGCAGCTTCCTGAGACATTCCCAGACGCTCGGCGTCTATGCGGCTATTTAATTTCAGGCCGCAGCCTATGACGTTTGTGCGGTTGGTCTTAATGGCAGAAGTAGCAACCGGCGCGGCCATATACAGCATACGAGCGCGCTGCCTTAGCGTGTCATTGTTGTGGTCTATATCCCATTGAGGGGAGGAGCTGCTGGCCTTGAAACTTTTCAACGCCTTTTTCTTCCAGCTTGCGCCGGCCTCTGAATATCCATAGTTTGAAGCTCGCGGGGCTGCTGATCCCGGACGGGCTTCGGGTGTTGCCGCCTGAGCAGGTGGCCCTTGTGTTTTGCTTGGAGTTATTTGCTGCATGGTTTTCGCCTCCTTACCAGTCGCGAGGGACGACTCCGACGGCCCTGCGCTGTGATTTGTTTTCGAGCGACGCGATCTCGTCCTCCATTTCCTTGATTGCTTTGCGGATAGCTGAGAGATCTGTCTGGTATCTGGTGGCGTTTCGTGTTCCTATACCATAGGACTGAACGCCGCCGCTGAGCATTTCCTCCTCGCGCTTATAGTAAAGCTCGAGGCGAGTCTTTAATTTGCTGATTTTTTCAGCCTTTTGTTGCTGTCTCATGGTTCACCTCCTTACCAGTCGTCGTACAGCTTCGAGCCGCTGGAGCGTTTTTTCTTTTCTTTTTTCTCGACGGTTTTCAGCGGTTGGCCTTTGAGGCGCCTTTCTACTGCCGTGAGATCTGGATCCAGTATTCTGAAGGCTGCCATTGCATAGTTGCGGCAGTCGAGAGCCTCGTTGCGGTTATGTCCCGGCAGCTTCTCCCATTGCCATTTGTCGCCGCGTCTGGTTCGGACGAGCGACAGCTTTTCAGATAGCAAGCCAGAAAAGAAAAGAGAGTCATAACCGCGATCCTCTCCGAGTGGAAAGTGGCAGTATTTGGCTCCCTTTTCTTGCACTTTAATGGCGTTCATTATTTTACTTTTTCCAGCGTCTACTCCCAGAGTGTAGAGCCAGCACTTGCCGATCAGCTTGCCGTCTATGACGATCTTCACCTTTGAAGGTGGGGCGGTGTATGGTATGCCGTCGCCGCCTTTTCCTTTTATGGCAAAAACACGCTTGTTTTGTCGGGCCTTGCACTCGGCGTATACCTCCTGCGTAAAGTGGCCGCCGGAGTCCACGCATGTGAATGATACCTTCAGGCCCTTGCCATTCTTGAAGCGGTAAACATGGTCGATCACATCGTCGAGTCGAGCCCATACCTCTGAGGTATCAGGCCGGCCGTTGATAATTCCCTTTTTTATGCCCCACGTTTCGCCGTAGAGTCCATGCCCGACCACTTCATACTCGAGGCGGTTGTCCTGAGTGTCAACTCCGACGGTCAGCACCAGAACGTCGTCAGGGAGCTCGGCGTCGTATTGTTCGCGCCGGCTGAGCATTGCGTCCTCGTCCTCTAAATCTCCGCGATCCTCCCATAACTCACCGAGTAGGGTGTTGAATACAACCTTCAATTTTTCAGGATCGCCCTGAGCTTCGAGGAACTTCGTGACGATTTTCTCCCACGGAGTCCACGGAGACGAAAAAGCGTTAAGCCAGAAAGAGCGGTGCCCTTTTAGGTATGCGTCCGGGTTCTCGGCGATCCATTTCGCCGGCTGCTTTTTCATGGTTGCTTCTGTCTGAATACAGCCGCAGCTCGGGCACACCCATGTTATCGACTTGACCTTGTAGGCCTTTTTATTTCGTACCTTTTTGACTTCATGCTCAAAATGGATATTGTCGAAAACAATATTGTGATACTCCCCGCAATCCGGGCATTTATGGCACCAGCGCTCCTGAGTGCCGGCAAAAAAACCGTTTTCAATGTTGCTGGCTCCCTTAATTGTCGGGGTTGATACCTCGATCGACTTCGCGTTGTAGAAGGTTGTCTGTCTTGCCTCTGCCAGAGCCCACGGATCGCCCTCAGTTCCTGCGCTGGACGCCCAGCGGTCGCGCTCGTCTCCGATGATGTAGCGGGCCGGAGTAGAAGCGAGGGCGCTCGGACTGTTGGAACCGGTGATCGTCAACATGCCGCCCGGGAAAGATTTCTGCAATATTGTATTGCCGGAGTCTCTCGTTTTGACGTCTGAGACCTTTTTCCTCAGCGGCTTCGAGTCTCTTATCATCGGAGCGATACGCAAGCGCGAGAACTTCCGGGCGTCGTCGAGAGTAGGCTGCACATAAATCGTAGATCCCGGATCCTGATCTATTATGTAGCCGATTATATTGAGCTCTACCTCGGATTTTCCAACCTGAGAAGCAGCTACAACGGTTAGCTTGTTGACTTTGGGATCCGTGAAGGCGTCCATTATGTCGACAAGGTACGGTGTTCGCTCATTCCTCCACGGGCCTGCCTCTGCTGAGCTTTCAGGAGATAAGCGGCGGTTTTTCTCAGCCCACTGGGACACTGTGAGGCGCTCGGGTGGTTTGAAATTCTTAACAGCTCGAACGAACGTATTGTTTAAGCTGTCAATTTCATTCTGCCTGCTCATCGTCCTCGATCATAGCCCAGCCCTGCCGATCCTTTACCCGCTTTTTATACTCCTCTGGATCGTAGTGGTACTGGGAGAGTGACAGAAGGATCTCGTTTACCTCCTCTTGTATTCTGGCAGAAGTTTCGGCCGGACTTGCAAGCTCCGCGGTATCAACCGCAAGCCGTCCCGGCATAGCCATTAACATGCTGCGGATATTAAAAACGAGGTCCGTCGTGATAGCTTCGACGTCCTCAGCTCTGTGCATGGTTCCTTCGAGTTCGGCGAGCTGGAGCTCTGCGACTCTGGCCTTTGCGCTTTTTATATCTACCTCAGCCTGCAGCTTGTCGGTCTCCAGCTTATCGTTTTGAGCTGACGCTTTGCGATCGAGCTGCGTGCGCAGGTATTTGATGTAGTCCTTCGTTGCCTCGCCGACATTGTATCGGCGGCCTGCCGGTGTGTCGTGAGTTTTCAGAACTCCGTCTTGTGTGAGCTGCTGGATCCTCCGGGCAGTCAGCTCAAACAGTTCGGCCATTTTGGTTGTCGGCCAGTAGCCCGGAGTCTCGGCCGGTTTTTCTTTTCGTGGTGTTGCCATGCCTTGCCTCCTTCCCGGCGTAACGAAACGGCCTAAAATTTTTCTATGAGTCTAGCAAGTTTTTGGGCTCGCAAGCACCGCAGGGAAAAAATTCGCTCAGAAGAACCTATTGAAAATTTTTTATTTTCTTTTGCCGGGTGCCCGGCGTTCGCGTTCTTTTTTCGCTTGCGTTTCTCTGCGGTGTTGGTGCGCCGACTCGGCGCGCGAGTGGTGACTTGCCTCGGCTTGCCCGGGCCTGCTGCTGGGGCTGCGCCTCTGGTGTGGCGTGGCCTTTGGGTGTGGTCCATGTCTGGGCCAGCTTGCCGCGCCTGATGTGGTGGCTCAGTCTTAGAGTGCTGAGCATATAGAAAGAGGCCAGCCGCTCGCATGGTGTGGAGTGGTTGGCCTCTGGTTCTCTGGTGGTGTATGGTGCCCGTGTGGCTGCGTGTGTGCCCCGTAGAGCTCACCCCTGAGCTTTGGCGAGCATTTGCTTGACGTGGTTCTCCAGTCGCTTGCTGAGGCCCTCGTCAATGTTCTGCTGTATGAGTGGCTGCACCTTTTCGTTTTCGATCATCTGCGGCACGCTCAATGTCTTTATGCTCTTGATAGGGTAGCGGCTTTCGCTTTCCCTCTGGAATGGTATCTGTGTAGAGCCTTCGCCTCCTGAGCTGGCAAGGAATACGCCGGCCGGCAGGTTCTTCCGCTGGCCCTTGAATACTTCCTGACTTACCCGGTATGGCTTCGGCTTTCGCTGGGTGGGCTTCATTTTGAAATGCGTCGGAGTCAGGACTCGGCCCTTGTATGTTAATACAACAGACTCGACGAGGTTGCCCTCAACTTTGAGCTGGCCGCCGCCTTTTCCTTTGCCGTCAAGCGCCGCCTTTACATCGGCCTTCTTGATAGCATAAACCTCGCACACGGCAGCAGATACCCACGCCTGCGCTCGGCTCTTTGCGTCTGAGGTGCATTTCTTTATTACCTTTTCAGCGTCTACCCCTGCAATATTGTCCAGCGTTTTGACGAGCTCCTCATAATTTGACAGCATACAAGTGGTTGTTCCTCTGGTGGCTGCCATGTGTGATCGCCTCCTCTCAGCCTGAAAACGGCAGCAAAAAACCGCCCGATTTTCTCGCGCGGTTTCTTTACCCATTTATTGCATTGTAAAAATTATAACACGGCTCAATTTCAAAGTAAATTGCATCTTTTTTGCACCGGTAAATTGCACGCTCAGCCTGCTGCCGGCGACGGCTAATCAATGGCGGCCGTGCCATATAAACGGACGGAGAGGCTCTTAATAAGGCGCTGGCGGTTCCTCCAGGCGGTTGTCGCGTCGCAGCCCAGTGACTCAGCAATGGCCTCGTTGTCAAGTCCCTCGAAGTAGCGGCCGCTTACTGACTCATAATACGGATCTGGTTTGATGATTTCGAGAGCCTCCTCGAGAACATCGACTTCGTGCTGATCCGACTCAATGCAGGCCTGCTTGTCTTTGATAATGGCCTCGAGAGCCTCCTCTGGATCCATGCGGGTGCTACTCTTTGAAAATCTGGTGATCGACTTGCTTCTCGCTGGGGTTCCGTAGGTTCTCAGCTCCTCGATCTTTTCCTCGTCGTCCTTAATCTTGACCTTCAGCACCGGGAGGGCATAGAGACGAGCCTCGGTGTTTTTAAACGCTGCCTTTGCGTTCTGCGGCTGCTGCAACGGCTTGTATGCGTCCGAGACTGCTGCCGCGGTTTTTTTCGCCACCTCGTCTATGTAGCTTTTGATCTCTGGCGGTATGCTTGGTTTTTTCTGTTTTGCCATTTATTCATATTCTCCTTCCTTGTATTCTGAGCTTATGCCTACATCGTCGAAAATCTCGGCGTATACTGCCGGATCTGCCGTGGCTCCATCTCTTATGAGCTGGATCTGGCCCTTGTTGCCGGTGATCCTGAAATACCGCTTTACAATTACATCGGTATAGCCGGGCGTTAATTCCATGAGGTAGGCGGTGTGGCCGGTCTTTTCTGCTGCCGCGAGAGTGGTCCCGCTGCCTCCGAACGGATCGTAAACCGTTTTTACAAAATCCATGTTGTCGAGTATCATTTCCATAAGCTCGACGGGCTTCTGTGTCGGGTGTAGCTCGTTGCCTGACCTGCTGCACCTCAAAACATTGCCGTAACCTTTGTGGCCGTCGAATTTCGCCTTGCCTCTGCTGCCGAACAGACAGAGCTCGTGCTGGCTTCTCCAGCCGACGCCCATGCCGGGTGTCTCTTTGTCCCATACGATCATCGAACGGACTCCGAAGCCTGATTTTTCGATTATGTCATACAAATAGATCCACATGCGCCAGTCGGTGAACACATAAGCAAATAGAGGAGTAATGCCCTCGAAGGCTGCGGTCAATAATTTAATATAACCGCGGGTGCTGAGTATGTCGTTTGCAATCTTCGGCGCGTCTGTCTGGCCTTTTCTCACGGTTCCGATACTTCCGGTAGACTTTCCGCTCTCTTGGTGGCCGCCGCTGCAATACGGTGGATCTGTGAGCATGAGCTCCGGTTCTGCTCCCGCCAGCAGCTCCTCGCGATCCTTTGCGTTGGTGGAGTTCCCGCACATGAGTCTATGACGGCCGAGGATCCACACGTCCCCCAGCTTGCTGACTGGTTCCTCCGGTGGTGGGAGTACGGTGTCGTCGTCTGCTTCCTCCTTGTCGTGGTCCGCTTCACATAGAGCTGTCGCAAGTTCCTGATAGAACGACTCCTCGTAGCCGGTCATTTCAAACGGGATCGCCCCGGTGTCTACCGCCTCAAAAGCCTCGGCCAGTTTCACGCTGTCGATTTCTGCAAGCTCCGCGATCCGGTTGTCTGCCATGAGGTCGGCCAGTTCCTCCTCCTCGCTGGCATAGTTCTGATAGTCGACTGGAGCCTCTTTGAATTTTCCATACTTTGCCGCCGCGAGTCTGCCGTGGCCCTTTACAATCAGGCCCGATCGGGTGCTCACGGTGATCGGCTGCCTCCAGCCGGTTGCCTTGATGATAGCAGCGAGGGCTCTGATCTGATCGTCCGGGTGCTTATTGGGGTTTAGAGGGTTTTCTCTGAGTTCCTTTATCGGCACAATTTTGTCATGTGCGCAAAAAACCGGCCGGCCGTCTGCGAACGCTTTTGGCTCAGCGCTGGTGGTGTAGTCCATGTCGTTGATCTGTATCTCCTGACGGTTGGCCTTCGTCTTTGTCTGGGTGATTTCGAGCGTTTTCTTTGATTTCGCCACTTAATCGCCTCCCTTCTGGTTTTCTTCCGGTTCCTGAGTTCCAAAACGAGCGATCGCGAGCTCGTTGTATTTGCTGTAAATAGCCTCGAAGGCTTTTTTCCATTCCGACCCGTGCTCGTCGCCTACGGTTACGATATGAGCCAGCTCATGCGCCAGTATCTCCGGGACTGCCTCTGCCGGGATATGTCCGGCCACCTCTATGAGCGGGAGAGTGCCGTCGTCCGGGAATGTGGTACAACCGACCATTTCTGTGCCGTCCTCTGTGGTGATTTTATCAACCAGTATGGCCTCGTATTCCGTACCCGGGTAAATTTCAGCAAAAGCCTGAGCCACAAGGCTGCTCGGATCGTTTAAGAATGGGCTTTTTAATAATTCCATGAATAACCTCCTGCAATATGTGGGAGGGCAGCGGGCCCTCCCTTGATGATCCCGACATTTGTGTCGGTGACATTATGCAATGATTGTGATCTTGTCTCTGTCTGGTATGTCTTTGAGCGCTTCCACGAGGTACGCCTTGACATTTGCTACCGCCTGAGACTTCCAGACGCCGCCGTCAGCAGCCACGAGCTTGAATACCGGAGCGCCGCCTCTGCCTTCGCTTACTCTGAAAACAAAGTCACTGGCCGGCTGCTCAACTTCCAAAAATGTGCGGTACGGGATCAGGTTTACCGGGTTCGGTACGAGCACGTTGTCCTTCGTGGTTATTCCGGTTTTCATAACTGCCTGCTGGGTTGTGCCGTTGTCTGAGAAGGTAGCCTCCTGAGTGTTTACGATATTGCTTGCCAGCATGGTGACAGCTTCGCGGTCGTCGCTTTCCTTGAAGCATGACTGCATAGAAATGAGAAAACTCTCCTGATCGTATTCTCTGCCGTATTCAAAACGAGGCAGCAGGGCGTTGACCTCGAAAAGTGTCTCACGGTCGCGCTCAGCAAGCAGGCCGGAGTATAAAAGCACCTTTGTTTCGTTCACTACCTGAATAATCATACGATCGCGCAATTCTTCGCGGTTTTCTTTGATGTAGTCCACCAGTGAGGTGAGAGTGGTCGCGGAGATAGGCGCCGCCTTTTCCGGTGCGTCATATCTTACGAGATCCTTCGTGCAGTATGTCTTGCCGTTAATATTGACGGTTTTCGGATCCTCGGCTTTTACTGCCAGTCCTGTGATAAATGCGATAGCTTCCTTTATTCCTTCCATTGCTTCGTCCTCCTTATGCGTTTACGGCCTTTTGGCCCATTGTAATGACTTTGTGCTGGTTGCTTTTTGGCTGTTCTGTGGTTGCTGGCTGGTCGACCAGTGGGCGACCGTTCTCAAATACCTCGCCCGTCTCAGGATCGAAGTCTCTGCCCGGTACGAGTTCGCCTGCTGCCGCCTCTGCCTTTTCCTGCTCCTGATCGGTTGGAGCCTCTGCCGGCTTTTTGTTTCTGTTTTTCAGGTCCAGAGGTTTGCCGGTTGGTGCTGGCTGCTGTTCTGCGGCGCCTGCTGCCGGCTGTGTCTCATTGGCAGCGGGAGCGGTAGCCTGAGTCGGTTCTGCTGGCTGCTCCTGAGCCTGCAGGTCGTTAAATGACATTTGACCGCGGATCTGGCCGTCATATTCTGCGATCTCGATCTGGCCGGTTCTCATATTTACGCCCATAATCATTTGAGTGTCGATCGCTTCGGTTGCTGCGAGCTTGGTCGTGACAGCGATCTGGGTGCTTACGAGCTGTCTCGTTTTGTTCGGTGCAAATTTGAGCGTGATCTGGATCTGTCTCTTGGTGGTTGCCTCTGTGTTCGGGTTCTGAATGTTCTCGGCCACCTGCATGAGTGCCTCGTTGAGCTTTTCGGCAAAAGCACCGCCGGCGAGAGTCTCGAGGTTGATGTTACTCTGTACGCTTGTTTTCTTCATTTTCTGGATCCTCCTTCTTGGTCTTTGAATTGTTCAGCTCGTCAATGCGAAGGCTGAGCTGATAGGTCGCATAAGCTACCATGTGGAGCTCTGCGGCTTTCTTTTTGGCGTCTTTGTGGGTTACTACGGTTCCGATTGCTGACAAAATCAGGAAAGCGGCCCATAACGCACATACGACGGCGCCGAGCGTGATTTCTGCTGCGGTCATTTCTTCTTTTCACCTCCTCCCGGTGTGTTTGTGGCTCTGAGAGCGCACTCGGTACAAACTCCAGCGGCTCCCGTTGCCTTTACTTGACGCGCAAGCTCTGACTCCCAGCACTCCCGGCCGCAGCTCGGGCATGTGACGAGGCGCCAGTCTGGGCGCTTGCTTGCGTCTGGTATATTGGATCGGAGCGGAAGGCATATAAGCCCGCCGTCTCCGGGTTTCCACGGTTTTATTGTTATGTTCATGTTATGCCTCCCAGCTCCAGAGCCCCTGCTGGCCTTTTGCTTTTATGGGCTCCGGCAGTTCTTTGACGTTTCTCAGCTCCCATGCGTAACGGCCGAGAGAATAATCTCCGAGAGCCTTTTCGGTGTCCGGTAGAGTAGAGAGATATTCTTCTGTTATGAGGTGGCACGCCACAAGCTCAGCCGTTGCAATTACTTCTCCGTAATTGAAATATGTCAGGAGCTCACCGTTTGCCATGCTTGCTTTTTCCAGCTTCTCAACCATGAGTCCGAAGGCTTTCTCTGACAGAAGCGGTACGACTTGGCGTATTGGTTTGACTGCTGCATGGATCGCAATCGGCCCTCTGTATTTTGTGGCCCAGCTTCTTGTCTCGTTATGCTTTACGCCGGCGGCTATAAATTCGGCCCACGGCTGCCATATTGTTATTGCTTTCATTTAGGCTCCTTTCTAAAAGCAAAATGTTAGTTGCCCTGTTTCGTCTGCCTGCGTATTCATTGGAATAACAAAGCCTTCCCAGTACTCGTAGGCTCGCCCGGTCAGGCACTCAGCCGCTAAAATCAGCACATTTATGTCGCTGGCGTTTTTCATCCATGCGTATTCCTTTACATGGCGTTTTATTTGTTCCAGCAACGGGAGCAGGCCGTCGGCTTCGGCTGCTTTTTCAACGAGCCGAGCCCAGTCCTTGATCTCGTATACTCCGCTGGGCGTTTTGTACGTTTCCCTGCCTTCTGTGATTTTTCTCCCGTTCTTATCCTTTCCGACCACCGTTGCCGTGAACATTCTCGAAGATAGTCTGGTGTAGTTCTCGATCATCTAGGCTCCTTTCTGGATAGCTGAGGCGCTCCAATTCTTCGCGAAGGCCTCCGTGCTCTGATAAGGGCAAAAGAGCTGGCCGTCTCTGGTTTTCACCTCGAAGCGTCCGCGGCTGCGGATATATCTCGCGATCAGTTCGTAACGCTGGCCGGTGATAAATCCCATTGATCCGGTTGTCCCGGTGAATGTTGCAATAATCTGGAGCGATCCGGTTTTACTCTTTGGGTTTTTCAAATCATTAAGTGCGCGTGTCAGCATTGTGCGTTCCTCCCTTTGTCTTTTTCAAAAATTCCAGCGTACCCAGATGATTGAGGCCGATCTCATAGTCTTGGATCTCGCTGCGTTTCAAGTGCTTGTGGCCGTATATGTCCTTCATATCTCGCCAGACGCTCCACGGTATGCGGTAGAACTGCTCAAACTTAAAGCTCACGAGCACGAAGCAGCTCGCACCCATTTTCTCGTAGTTCTCCAGCAGCTCGGCCTGCCGATCGCTCACGGCAGAGGCTTCGATCTTGTCGGCGTCTGTATGTTTGGCCTCGAAGGCAACGCACCGGCCGCCGTTGAGTATTCCCTTGTAGTCGTTCTGTGCTTTCTTGGTGAAAACTGCGACATATTGGCCGCGTCTGCGATCTCCGTATGGTTTCAGCGGTCGCATAGGTTCCGGCGTTTTCTCAATGTCCGCAATATTCTGGGAGCGGTAGTAGTTGCACGCTGCGGAGATCATATTCTCGAAGCGTTCCCCGGCGTATTTAGCACGGCGGCCCTGCTGCCTGCGCTCATACTCGATATTTCTCTCGGCTTCGCATGGTGTAGGATCCGGGTAGCCCTCTGAATTTCGTCCGTTACTCATATCACGCACCCCCTCTCAACATTGAGGTGCCATTTTTCAGACTGTTCGCAATCATTTCGCCGAGTTCTGAGGCCTCCGTCGGATCTATGTTGATATGAACCGCAGTAACCTCTCTGAGACTCTTGCCGGCCTCTGCGAGTAGTGGAGCGGCAGCAGGCTGATCGGCGTATGCAGCAGCGGCAGAGACGGCGTGTTTTCTCAGAGGTCTGCGCTGTGTTACTGCTGCATGATTGTAGATCTCCAGCACGTTCTCGATAAATTCCGGCGGGCCGAAAACTTGGATCTCAATGTCGAGCACTCCGGCGAGCTGGATCTCGTCATACATTCCTGCAGATACCTTGCAGCCGTAAACTCTGATAAGCTGGCAATGTCTGAGGAGCTGGAGCCCGCAGCGCAGGCCGAGCTTTCTTTCCTCTGGGTTGGTGTCGTCCACAAACTGCGTAAAATACACATGAGGGGCGAGTGGCAGCAGGCCGTCATTCATTGCCTCGCGGCAGTATTCCTGCGCCTTGATGATGTTTTTCTCATAGTCACCGCGACACGGTGAGCAAATATAGGCTAATTTCATTCAGTGCCCTCCCTTAAATAATTTTTATTGTCTGGCGACTGCTGCCGGGCTGCCATACAAACCATGAGTAGCTCGTGGCGTCTGTTCCATGTCCGGTAAAGCTCGGGCGCTTATGTAGGGTGTAGAGTCCGGCGAGCTGGTGATCTCCCTGCTGCCAGAACTCAAAACGCTGGTCGCTTTCCATGAACGCGGTGCGGAGCAGGAAAATGAGCCTGCCGCCCGGTTTAAGTAGCCCGAGACTTTTCTCAACAAATTCGATCGCCTGATTAAATGGCGGGTTGCCGATGATAAGATCGTACTTTTTCCCGAGGTCCATGCTCAGGAAGTCGTCAATAATCACATTGACGCCGAGATCCTGCAGGTGTTGTGCCTCCTCTGGTCTGATCTCCACCGCGTCGATCGAAAAATCGCCGTATTTTTGTAGTGTCTTGATTATGTTGCCGCTACCTGCTCCCGGTTCCAGCACCTCGATCCCCCCCCAGAGGGAAAACGTCGAGAAATGTCTCGATCGTCGAGATCGGTGTCGGGTAGAAGTCGTGCGGCTTTCTGGTGCTTCCTCTGTTTGTTGCACTCATTATCTACCTCCTTATCTGCTGCGCCAGCTCTGGCCCTCCATGACGAGCGCCTCGCACATTTCTCGCAGCCGGTCCACAGTGGCCCTCGCTGTCATGTCGTCCCCATTCTGAGGAGTGAGGCGTTTCTCCAGCTCGGTGTCTGTGTAGTTGCTTGTTACAATCGTTGGCTTGTAGCCTTCGTAGCGGGCGTTTATGATCGTGTAGATCTTCGAGACGCCCCAGTCTGTCGGCGGCTCTTTCCCCATATCGTCGATAATGAGGAGCGGGACCGTTTCGTAAACTCTCAGGATCTCGCCCTCTGAGATTTCGCGCTTGTCGTATGTAGCCTTGATCCTTGCCAGCATGTCGATCATTGTCATGCAAATAACCGGCCGGCCTCTCTGGATCAGGTCGTTGGCAATAGCAGCAGCGAGGTGAGTCTTTCCGACGCCTATGTCGCCCAGTATGAAAAGTCCGTTTTTCTTCTGGCTCATATTGTCAAAATTCTGGGCGTATCGTATGGCTGTTTCTTTCGCTTTGGCCGTTCTTTCGTCCGGGGTGAGGTAGTTGCTGAAGGTTCGCTCTAAAAAGCGGCCCCTCATTCCTGAGTCACATCTGAGACGTGACACCCGGCGTCTGATTTCGTCCTCGGCTTTCCGTTTTTCTTCCTGTTCCCGTTCGAGCCGTTCTTTTTCTCTAGCCTCGACCGCCCCCGGGCAGTTGCAAGGAATAGCGGTGGGGATCCAGAAGATCCGGTCACCCATGTTGCTGAGTTCTTTGCCTTTGTGATACCGGAGCTTTCCGCAATATTCACACGGCACCGGCTCCGGTGGTGGTTCCGGCCAGTCTCTTTCCTCGTTGCTGTAAAACCAGCCGTCACTCGGCTGCTGTGAAGCCGGTGAGCTTGTAGCGGGATCCGCTTGGTGGTTCGTTGCCATTGTCCGGGCCTCCTTTGTCGTCATATTTGCCTTCCAGCACTTTGCACATGTTTGTCGGTTTCATTATCCAGTCGAAGTCAGCCCGCCAGTTGCGATCGTTTTCGCCTTTCATAAAGCTGCTTGCCTCGGTTTTTCTGAATAGCGTCTCGAATGTCTCAATATTCGGGTAGGTCTTAAATCTTGCGGCCACCGCCTTGCGTCTGGCTCCGTCAATCTTCTGGATCTTTGAGAAGCTGACGCAAATCTCGTTGTATAACTGCATGATTTTCACATACGGAGTCGGATCTGATTTAGCAGGTGCCGCTGCTTCGTGCTCTGGAGGAGCACTTAAAGGATCCTTTATATCTCTAGTCTTATCTACTCTAGTCTTGTCTACTCTGCCAGCGGTTGCTTGCTGGTCGTCCGGCGGTCGTCCTTCGGTCTTTTTAGCAGCCGCTCGGCGGCGTCTGGAACGTTCCTTTTCGGCTTCACGCTGCTGGATCAGAGTGCCTGCATATTCCTCCCAGTCGTGGATCGTGAGAGTAGCAGGATCCTCGTCGCCCTGATCCAGCAAACCCGCAGAAATAAAGGCTTGCAGCAGTTCGTCGGCGTCTCCGTCCCACTGTGCTGCGCGGGCTATATTTCGCGCGCTTATCTCCGAGACGTTGCCGTCCGGGGCATTATCGAGAGCCCAGAGCCAGAACGAAGTCAGGAGCCCGATCATGTAGGGTGGAGCTATTTCGAGAGCGTCGGCTGCGTCTAAAATTTTTCTATGCTGTCTAATTGATTGATAAATTTTCAACCATGCCACGGCGTTTCCTCCTTCCTTTTTTGGTCGTCCTTTTTCTTGGCGTGTCTTTCTGTTTTGGTCGTTTGTCGGTCGTCCGGTGGTCGTCCACCGGTTGACCGGTAGGACAAAAATCAATTAAAAGGGAGTTGATCGTCTGCGCCCTCCGGTATATTCATAAAACCGTCGCCACTTGCAGGACCGGTTGGAGGCTCCTGCTGGTTGCCGTTTTTATTCTTGCTTTCCGCAAACTCTGCCTCCTCAACAACAACCTCGGTAGTGTATACCTTGCGGCCCTCGCGGTCGTTGTAGCTTCCCGTCTGGATCCTGCCGGTTATTGCGATCTTTGTGCCTTGTCTCAGGTATTTCTCAGCAAATTCGGCGTTATTTCTAAAGGCAACGCACTGGATAAAGTCGGCAGTTGCTTCGCCTCCGTCTTTTCTGCCTCTGCGGTCCACGGCGAGAGTGTAGCGGGCTATCGCCATAGGCTCATTACCTTGCGTGTATCGTACTTCGGGATCTCTGGTGAGCCTCCCCATTAAAATGACTTTGTTCACTGTCTATTTCCTCCATTCCTCAGCTCTCTGGCCGTGTCGTCCATGCGCTTGCAAATGTCGTCATACTCTGCCCGAGTCATGTCGGCTGGTTTCTTGCTGTATAAATAATTGATCCTGCCGTCTGCCTGCTCTTTGGAGAGCCCGGCGTCCTGAGCTTTCCGGTACATTCTGTCGAGCTGGGCCGCTGTGAGCTTTTTCTCGGCTCCATTCTGGCCGCTCTGAGCGGTTTTATTGCCTTGCTGGCTCTGTTGGTTGCCTGCGGCATTTCTGACCGGCTGTGAGGCTGTTCGAGCGCTTGGCTTGCCCTTCATGTCTGGATCGGTCTCGCCCATGTCAATGCTGAATTTTTCAAAAAGGTAATATTTTATAGCATAGGTCCACGCGCTGCCTTTTGCTTTGGCTGGATCGTCGTTCCATGCGATTGCGTGAGTCTGGGCCTCGTCGGTGTCGTCCTCGTTGTCTGCATTGGTCCAGCGGATTGTCAGATCGGACTCATAAAGGAACATGAGGCCGCCGTGCTGCGTGTTCATGGTTTTGATTTGGGCGTTTTCCTCCTGAATAATGTCGAAGTTGACGCCGAGCTCATTCATCGTGGGAGTGATAGCTCTCCAGACGTCGTCAATCTTTGCAAACTTATAGGGAACCTCCTCGCTGTGCTGACCCTTTTCAATCCTCGGGATCTGGCGCCGCAGTTCGATGAATTTCTCCTGCAGGCTCATTACCTCGATCGGTTTGTCCCGCCGCGTCTGGAATGAGGCAACCGGGGAGCCCGCTGCGGTTTCTTTCTGTTCTTCTTGCATGTGGTTTCTCCTCCTTATGCCGCCGCACATAGGCGGCGGGATTTATGATTTACTGAATTACGAAGCAGACCGGGACGTAAAGCTCGCCGCAGGCGTTCCAGTAGCTGGAGTACCCGCTGTTGCCGACATACACGCAATGAGTCGAGCCGCCACTCCTGACAGAAGCGGTCCAGTACCAATCAGGTGATCCACCTTTTCTGTTGCTCTTGATACGGTTGCGGCGGTCCTTGTAGTATTCGATCTGGCTGTATGTGCCGTCCTCTGAATAGCAGCAGTCCCCGAACAACTCCGACTCGGTAGGTAAAAAGAGGCGACAGAGTGAACTCTCGCCGTTTTCCTGCTTACGCTCAACCTCGGCGATCACATTGCGAAGCTCCTCCGGCAGATTATTGAAAACTTCCTCGTTTAAGTAGCGTTTGACGTCTGAGTCTGCGAAGCCGCCGGCGTTTCTGTTGTTCTGGTTGTAGGCAACTTCCACCGGCAGGCAGTCCTTGCTCTCGAAGCGAGCCCAGTCCGGGCCCATGTCAACGACTACGAGATCCATTTCCTCACCGTCGAGGGTTTTCTCTGTGATAATGTCGCCAATCTTCAATGTGCCGCCGCCTCCTTTTATCAGGTTAGCGAGTCCTTTCCATGTTGTTTCTGTCTCTGTTGTGGTTGTCTGAATTAACTTAGGCATTTTCTTTCCCTCCGTTCTGAATTGTTGAAATAGCAAGCTCGAGAGCCTCAACCTCTGTTCTGAGCTGACTTTCTTCGTTCATGAGCTCTGTGAGTCTTTCCTTTTTAGGCTGCAAAATAGCAGTTATCTGGGCTATGGCTGGGTTTTCAGTCTGCGCCTGAGCGCTGGTTGCCTTGTTCATTTCTTCCATTGTGGTGTCCTCCTTTAATATTCCGACGTGGCTCAAAAAGTCCGTTATCGACTCAGCTACGCCGGTTGCAACGGTTGTGGTTACTGCATTACCGAATTGCTTATAAGCCTGAGAGTCTGAGGGGACGTCCTGCCATGTCATTTCTTTAATATCTGCCTGCTTTACATGGTGTCCGACGTTGTGGTCGTAGCTCTGCACCGCATATTTGTCAAAATCCCACGCACCGGCTATTTTGTAGCCAGCATTAAGGAACCCGACGCCCATGCCTCCGCAGCCGCAGAAAAAGTCGTTTACTATCGGTTGCATTTAGTCCTCCTTCTCCGCATAGAAGCGGTGGTTGTTAATTGTCATTATGTAGCGCTGTGACTCGTGGAATTTACTCGCCACAAGATCGGGATTATAAAAGTATTTGATCGGCTCGGTGCTTGCTATCATTCCGAAGTCAAACACATACCGAACGGCCTGCATTGCCTCCGCTGACGGCTCCGGTCTTTTCTCGGAATAGGAGTATCGGGCTGCTGCCTCTGCTGGCCGGATCCCGTCGTCCTCACATGCCTGCAGGATACACTGGCAAATTGCAATTTTACCCGCCAGCGGTTCGCCCTCGGCCTCTGCTGTGACGATCTGGGCCACCTCGTAGCGCTCGGCGTCTGTCAGCTCGTACCGGAGTTCAAAACCGGCCTCAGAGGCCCACGATCTTGCGAGCTCCTCCATATCTACCGCGTGAGGTTCTCCGTTCTCTGTCAGATATGCGAAGTAGTAGCCGTCCGGCTGTGTTTCGTCCTGAATTATGAGAGTAGTCTCCTGCGGTGTTTCTGTTGTTTCTGCTGCCGGAGCGTTTACCGGTTCTTTTTTCTTGCTGCAAGATACCAGACTCACGGTAACGGTCACAACGAGCACCAGAGCGGCGCCTGCTGCCAGTCTGGCAAGGAAAACCTCGCGGCGCCTATTGGCTTTTCTGTGTTTTCGTGCTATAATTTCTCTGTGATCTTTGAAATTATGGACGGGCTCAGGCGAGAGCACCGTCTCCTTCTTCGCGGTCACTTGGGCTGGACGTTCTGGGCGTCTGGCCCTTTTTATGTCCTCATGTGTTTGCATTGGTCTGTATGCCTCCTTTTGGTTCGTAGTTTCTCAGCTCGCAGAGGGCGAGCGTGAAGTCTTGGAAGGCGAGCTGCTTCACCAGATCGGCCACCAACAAAACACGGTACCAGCCGGAGCGGTACGTCGCCGTGTCCTCTGGCTGCATTTCTGTGGCCCGCTCGAGCTTTCTGTCTGCATAAGACTCAGCCCGCTGCATTTCCTTGTCTGGGACCTCTTGGCCCAGTATCTCAAAAACCGCCTTGCGGCTGTATTCTTCGGCCATGTGTTACGCGCCTCCTTTACTTTTTGTCGTTGTCTTTTCCACCTTTGTTGTTGTAACTGATAATTACCAGCGTTACGCAAATAATCAGGGTAATAAGTACGCTGTTACTCACAAGATCCACCTCCATTCATAAGATCCGGCAGTCTGCACCCGAGCTTGTAAGACTGGGGCATGTATGTGATCTGCCTCAATTTCCGACCGGTTATGCCGTACTTCGGGTTGTAGCCCAGAAGGTCGATGTAGTCCGTCAGGTCGTCCCGTTCTTCGCTCATGGCCTTAGTCACCTCGTAGAGCGCCAGAACGTCGTCGATCGCTCTGTGGCTGTTCTGGACCTTATCGGCGAGGCCGTAGTGCTCGATCGCGTTCGCCAGCTTGTGCGGGTATGCTGCGCGGTCCTTATATACCGTCAGGGAGTCGAGCGCCCGGAGCTTTGGAGCTTTTGGAACCATGCCGCAGCGCTTGAACATTTCCAGAATGAAAAGCAGGTCAAACTGGATATTGTGAGCCACCAGCAGCACCTCGCTGTCACTGTGGAGCATATTGCAGAAGATCCTGCAGGCTTCGCGGTAGTCGATCCCTTTATCTGCCAGCATGTCGTCGGTGATGTGAGTCAGCTCGACGATCTTCTCCTGTATCTTTTCGCCCTCTGGCAGCTTGCAAAAAGCGTCAATTTTGAGCTCTATGCCGTTTTCGGTGACGAGAGCGGCGGCCAGCTCGATGATCTGATCCTTTTCAGGATCGAGGCCGGTTGTCTCAGTATCGAAAAATACAATTTTCTTAAACTGCTGCAACAATTTCCTCACGCTCGAGCACCTCCTTCGCAACGAATAGCTTTTCGGTGGCTGCTATCGTCTTATTTTGGTTCATGGTGCGGGTTACGCTGTGGATCCACACCGGCACGAAGTCGTCAGGAGCTTCCTGCTCGCTGATTAGTACAATGTTGTCATGGCTCCAGAGCCGTGCGACTCTCCAGAAGTCCGCGTGGTCGAAAATTTCAACCGATTTATACTGCTTTGTGTTCTCGTAGGGTGGATCCATGTAAATGACGCACCCGGTCGGGTTCCATGCCCGGTAGTCCTTATGTAAGAAAATGACGTCCTTCAGCTTGTCCCGCTGCGCCTCGATGTTGCGCCGGCCCTCGTCCTGATAGTCCCGGAGCCCTCCGGTTGTCTGAGTCTTGCCAGAGTAGCCACCGTCGAAAAATCTGCCATTATACGAAGCCACAAAACCGACATAGCCTGCGTACCATTCCGGGTAGTCGTCACGGTTGGCTCGGACTTTGGCGTATTCCTCGCGCTCGATGTAGCCCGGGAGCTCGCCGCCTGCCTGAATGTGCTGCATGAGGGCGATCAGGTACTTGTTGCAATCGCTGGCGATCCGCTGCGGGGCTTCGATCTTGTCGATCACATTGCAGCCGCCGCAGAATGGCTCGAGATAGGTCTCATAGCCGGAGCGCTCGATCTGTTCCTGAATGATCGGCACGATGTAGCGGGCGACTTTCGCCTTGCTTCCCATGTATTTCATAGGGCTGCTGCCTCCTTTCTTTGTTGTCTCTGTTTCTTCCAGTTTTGATAGTCTGCCATAACGGCAGGATCCTCGAACGCTCTCGACATTCCGCTGATTATGGTCCTGCAGAGCGCGTCGCTCTCATTTTCCGGGAGTGTATCGAGTTCGATGTTGATATTTTGCGGGGTTCTGGATCCCACGCTTTTGAGTGGTTTCATTGCCATAAAGTCGCTCCTTCCTCTGCTTGGTTTCACACACCGGGCAGACGTACCCACTCGGAGGGATAACGGCCAGAGCGCTGATCTGCCAGTCCTTACCGCATATTCGGCAGGCTGCTTGTCTCGCTTGTGAGTTCTTTCTTGCCATTAGGGGACCTCCTCGTCGTCGCCGGCCTCGGTGTCGTCCTGCTCCTCTGGGGTATCACACCCGAGAGAGTGGAGCAGCTTGCGGGCTCTGTCTCTTGCCATGCGTTTGATCTTGGTTCTGTACTTCTTACGGATCCGGCGCTTTTTGTGGTGTTCCGCCATGTACCACCAGTGGCGGTCATTGCACCAGATATGGTCCACCGCGTCGCGTACAATCTTCACAATTTTGCCGGCCAGTTCTTTGATCCAGTCGAACACCGGGGAGAGCGTGTGCTCTATGATTTCTTTGAGCTCCTCGAGCTTCTCGCTGAGCTGTCGAATATCGTCCGGGATCTGTATGCCGTCGTCTGGGGAGCAGTCTCTAAAATAATCAGGGATCGGCGGGGCGGTGAGACCTCGGCAAAGTTCCGCGGTAGTCATTCCGCTGCGGCTTGTGTGCTGCATTACATTAAAGAGGACCGTCTCAAAATCTGAGGGGTGGCTGCTTACGGTTCGCAGGATCCGGTTGCGGTATTTCTTGCGGATCCGGTATTTTCTGCCATGCTCAGCGAAGTGGATCCACTTGCGCGGTATATAAGAAGGGTAGTAGTCTTTTCTTTTCATGTGTTGGCCTCCTATACCGCAGCCTGCTGACTCATTGCTGAGTAGAAAACTGTCGGCTCAATTCCGAGAACATTGCAAAGAGCAATAAGCTCGGACGCTGAAATAACTGCGTTCTGGTTGAATATTCTCATTAAGCGCTGGTACTCGATACCGGTCTTTTTTGATACGTTTCTGTAAGTGATACCCGTTTCGTTGATTTTGTCTTTCAGATACTTGGCAATGTATTCGTTCATGTTCTCACCTCCTTGGTTGAATATTTCAACCTTGAGCTTATTATACGGTTGAATTATTCGATTGTCAACACTTTTTGATTGAATTATTCAACTTTTTAATTGACCGGCGACTATTTCCATGTTATATTGGTATAGGAAGGAAGGAGGTGAACAGGACATGGCGAGCAAAGAGCTCGGGGGTAAATTGAGAGAATTACGAGACAGCAAGGGTTTTACCCAGCAGCAAGTCGCCGACGAGCTGGGCCTAAAGAATAAAAGCACTTTAGGTTCTTGGGAGATAGGAAAGTCGGAGCCGGACGCTTTTACATTTTTGAAATTGTGCAAGCTGTACGGCGTTGATAATATTCTCGGAGTATTTGGCGACGAAACGCCCACATCTAAAAAGACCGACATACATTTGACCGATCAGGAACGCGAGATCATACTGAGGTATAGAAAGAGCGACACGATCGACAAGCAAATCGTGTTAAGGGCTTTAGGTATGGACGAAAAAGGGGACAACGAAAAAATGGCATAAATTACCACAAGAAACGCCCCCGAACTTCCCGAGAGGGAAATGTTATAAAACTTGATTTTACATAACCGACGCGGCCGGCCCAGAACTCCGGCCGATGATCGGTTACAATAAAAGCGAAGGAGGTCCTTATATATGGGAATGAGATTTAGAAAGAGCAAAAAGATCGCGCCGGGTGTTCGCCTGAACCTGAGCGCAAAGAGCGCAAGCATATCAATCGGCCCGAAGGGTTTCAAGAAAACATTCAGCACCAGCGGCAGAGTGACAACAACGGTGGGGATCCCGGGTACCGGGCTTTCCTACTCCACAAGCAAGAAAACGGGCCAGACTGCTGCCGGATCCACCTCTCAGGAGGCGCCTGCTGCCCCCGTGGTGGCTTCCAATAAAAACAAGTGGGTAACTCTTGCCCTCTGTGTGTTCCTCGGCTTCTTTGGGGCTCACCGCTTCTATGTTGGCAAGGTCGGCACCGGAGTCCTTTATATTTTCACTGTCGGCGGTCTGGGCTTCGGCTGGATCATTGACATGGTTATGATCTGTTGCAACAAATTCACCGACAGCACCGGCGCGGTGGTTGGTCTGAAGGTTGCTGAGTATACCAGACAGCCGGATCCTGATCTTGCAGAGGCTTCTCTGGAGGAGCAGCGGGAGGCAGCGGCCGAGACTGCCAGAGCTTACGGCTATACCGTAATAGAGTCAGGCGCTCAGGATAATGCCGACAAGTAAAAACACGGCTCGAAAATATGCCGCAGGAGGTAGCTCGGATAATTCCTGCGGCGTAGAGCCATTACGGGCGGTCATATACGCAAGATATTCCAGCAGCGGCCAGCGTGAGGAGTCGATCGAGGGACAGCTCCGCGACTGCTACGAGTTCGCCAAAAAGCACGGCATTATTGTCATAGGCGAATACATCGACAAGGCAATGACTGGACGAGTGGACCGGCGGCCAGACTTTCAAAGAATGATGAAGGACAGCGAGAAGGGTCGCTTTAATTGCGTTTTGCTCTGGAAAATGGACCGTTTTGCCCGGAACCGTTACGACTCAGCCATGTATAAATATAAGCTCAAAAAGAACGGGATCCGTATTTTCTACGCAAAAGAGACCATACCGGACGGCCCGGAGGGTATTATATTAGAGTCAGTAATGGAGGGCTACGCTGAGTATTACAGCGAAAACCTCGCCCAGAACGTGAAGCGCGGCAACTACGACAGCGCGCTGGAGCTCAAAACACTGGGAAAGACCTGCCTCGGGTTGAAAACCGGCCCAGACGGTCGCTATATGATAGATCAGGCCGAGGCCGCTATCGTTCGCAGGATCTTCGAGGAGTATGCCGAGGGTGAGCGCGCGAAGGATATATACGAGAGACTAAACTCAGAGGGCTACCGGACGAGCCGGGGCGGTAAATTCAACAAGAACAGCCTCCGGCGTATTCTATCGAATAAAAAATATATTGGTGTCTATGAGTATGAGGACATTTATGTCGAGAATGGGATCCCGGCCATAATTACCGATTGGGATCTATTTGAGAGGGTTCAGAAAATGCTAAAAATAAACCACGACGCACCGGCCAGAGGCAAGGCGCAAAATTTCCTGCTTACAACAAAATTGTTTTGCGGGCTTTGTGGTTCTCCGATGATAGGCGACGGCGGCACCAGCCACACCGGGAAAGCATACGCCTATTACTCATGTACGAAGCGCAAGCGCGGCCGGAGCTGCAAGAAGGAGTCGGTGCCTAAAGACTGGATCGAGGACCTTGTTGTCGGCGAGCTTGTCAAGATCGTACACAACGACGAACTGATCGAGCAGATTGCCGATCGCGTCATGGAGTACCAGAAAAGAGAAAAGGATCAGTCCGGCCTTCATGCGCTGGAGATCCGGCAGAAAGAAAACGAGAAAGCAATCAGCAACATGCTGGCAGCCATTGAAGCCGGCATAATTACCCCGAGTACAAAAACCCGGCTCATGGAGCTGGAGGCTGATCGCGCGGACATTGAAAAGGGAATAGCTCACGAGCTCTTAGCAGAGCCAGAGTTCGAGCGGGATCAAATTATCTACTTTTTAGAGAGGTTCCGCTCTGGAGATATAAACGACGAGGCGTACCGCATTATGTTGGTCGATACGTTCCTAAATTCCGTCTATTTGTACGACGACGATCATCTGGTTTTAGTGATGAATTACTCAGGAGAGAATTGCAAGGTTGATCTCAAACTGGTGGAAGGCGCTGTCAGTGGTGACGGTTGCAAAGGTTCAGCTTTTGCGCCGTCAAGCGCACTCAAGAGGACTGTTTTTGGAGACATAGGAGCTCCGGGGACGGTTCTTTTTTTGCATAGATATGCTGTGAGGAGATTTTATATGACTGCGATATTTGATACGCATGCGCATTATGACGATGACGCATTTAACGACGACAGAGAACAGCTTCTGGCGGCGCTGCCGGGGCAGGGCATTGCCCGGGTGGTAGATGTGGGTGCGAGCCTGGCATCCTGCCGGAAAGTGTTAGAGCTGATGGAGCAGTACGATTACATATACGGAGCTATCGGCGTACATCCCAGCGAGACCGCGGAACTGACTGAGGAATCTTATTCCTGGCTGAAGGAACAGTGCCGGAAAAAGAAATGCCTGGCGGTGGGAGAGATCGGACTGGATTATTACTGGCCGGAGCCGGACCACGAGACACAGAAGAAGTGGTTCCTGCGGCAGCTGGACCTGGCGCGTGAGATAAAAAAGCCTGTTATCATTCACTCCCGGGATGCGGCGAAGGATACCGTGGATCTCATGACGGAGGCGCACGCAGAGGAGATCGGTGGCGTAATTCACTGCTATTCCTATACGAAGGAGACGGCGAAGATTTTCCTGGATATGGGATTCTACTTCGGAATCGGCGGCGTGCTGACTTTTAAAAATGCAAAGAAGCTGAAGGAAGCGGTAGAATATATCCCTATGGATCGCATCGCACTGGAGACGGACTGCCCCTATCTGGCGCCGGAACCGAACCGCGGCAAACGCAACAGTTCCCTGAACATTCCTTATGTGATCGCTGCCATGGCGCAGATCAAGGGGATCACAGAGGAAGAAGTGCGCAAGGCGGCATGGGATAATTCCCTGAAATTGTATCGAATGGATAAATAACCGGGTAAAAAGAAATGGAAGCAAGCAACACAAAACTATTTTCAAAAGATGATCTGAAAAAACTGATCATTCCGCTCTTATTTGAACAGGCACTGGCAATCACTGTGGGCATGGCAGATACCGTCATGATATCCTCTGCGGGAGAAGCGGCGGTCTCCGGCGTATCCCTGATCGACATGTTCAATAATCTGATCATCAGTGTGCTGGCGGCACTGGCTACCGGCGGCGCCGTGGTGACCTCCCAGTTTCTCGGAGCCGGGAAAAAAGAGGATGCATGCAAATCTGCAAAACAGTTGATCGTGTCATCGGTATGCATTACGATCGGTATATCGATTTTGGTCATGGTGTTCTGTAACGGCATCATTTCCCTGTTTTTCGGTAAAATTGAAGCGGACGTATTTCATAATGCTGTGATCTATATGATGATCTCTGCACTGTCCTTCCCGTTCCTTGCCCTGTACAATTCCTGTGCGGCGTTGTTCCGCTCCATGGGAAATTCCCAGATCACGCTGAAGGTCTCCGTGGTGGAAAATATCATTAACATCGGCGGTAATGCTTTGGGTGTTTATGTACTGGGACTGGGCGTGGCAGGTGTGGCGATTCCTTCCCTGATCTCCCGTGCAGTGGCAGGATTCATCCTATATCGTTTGCTGAAAAACCCGTCCAACGAAGTGCATTTATTAAAAGAAAGCTTCCACATCGACTGGCCGGTGATCCATAAGATTTTTTACATAGGTATCCCCAGCGGGATTGAAAATGGTATTTTCCAGCTGGGACGTGTCATTGTGGTAAGCATTATCGCGGGTTTCGGAACTGTGCAGATCGCTGCCAACGGTGTGGCAAACAGCTTGGACAGCATGGGTTGTATTGTGGGACAGGCTATGAATCTGGCAATGATCACGGTAATCGGCCGTTGCGTCGGCGCCAGAGATTCCGGTCAGGTGCGGTATTATACAAAAAAATTATTGAAGATTACATACTTGTGTACCTTTATGGTAAACAGCGTTATCCTGCTGTGTCTGTCGTGGATCCTGAAATGCTATGGATTAAGCCCGGAGACCACGCAGTTATCCTATATTCTGGTCATGATCCACAACGGTATGGCGATGTTTTTGTGGCCGGCGTCTTTTGTTCTGCCGAATATGCTTCGTGCCTGCAATGACGTACGGTTTACCATGGTGCTGTCTATTTTTTCCATGTTCGTGTTCCGTATCGGATTCAGCTATATCATCGGTGTGAACATGGGTTACGGAGCCATCGGTGTCTGGATCGCTATGGTACTGGACTGGATATTCCGTGTGATCTGTTTTGTGAGCAGATATTTGTCCGGACATTGGCTGAAGACAGCCGGATTACAGGATAACAGATAGCAACAGTTCATCTTGTGAACATATGCGGCCACAAAGCCATACGAGCATGATTTTGTGTGCCCGGATATATTCACGGATGAACTGTTATGAGGTATAATGTGGGAAAAAGAGAGAGAGGTATGCAATATGCAGGTAGTATTGGAAAATGAAGCTTTAAAAGTAACCATCAACAGCTTTGGTGCAGAGCTTGTAAGCATTTGGGGGAAAGCAACAGATACCGAGTATCTGTGGAATGCGGATGCAAAATTCTGGAAGAGAACTGCCCCGGTACTGTTCCCCTTTGTAGGAAGTCTGAAAAATAAGGAATATCATTATGAAGGAAAGACCTATTCCATGGGTCAGCACGGCTTTGCCAGAGACATGGAGTTTGCCGTGGATGTACAGACGGCGACAGAAGCATGGTTTTCCCTGCGATCCAATGAAGAAACAAAAGCAAAATTCCCGCTGGAGTTTATCCTGAAGATCGGTTATGAATTGGAAGGAAAAGATCTGAAGGTCATCTGGCAGGTGGAAAATCCGGATACGAAAACACTGTACTTTTCCATCGGAGGACACCCCGCATTTATGTGCCCTGTGGATGAAAAAGGAAAGCAGTCGGAATATTATTTTAAGTTTGATACGGACAAAGATCTGACTTACGGATTGGTGGCAGATGACGGACAAGGACTCATGGGACAGCAAAAGGATGTATTACCGGTGAAAAACGGTTATGCGCAGATCACAGAGCACCTATTTGACCGGGATGCCCTGATCGTGGAGGATCGTCAGGCTTCCGCAGTGAGCCTGTGCACTCCGGACAAAAAGCCATATGTTACCTTAAGCTTTGATGCTCCGTTATTCGGGCTGTGGTCTCCCGCAGGCAAGGGAGCACCGTTTATCTGCATCGAGCCATGGTATGGCAGATGCGACCGGACCACTTTTGAAGGCAGTCTGGAGCAACGGGAGTACAGTAATACCCTGCAGGCAGGTGAGGTATTCCGCAAGGAGTACACTATCACAATAGAATAATTACGAGAAAGCGAAAAAGCTTCTGAAAAAAGCTTCGGACACAGAAAAAGATTGTGCCCGGAGCTTTTCTTATGTTGCTATTCAATATAAATTTATCGAATATCAATAAAATTATATTGACATTCGTATCATAGAGTGATATGTTAAGGCTACCAAGAAGGAAAGAGGTATTCATTATGGAGAAGAGAGAGTTGTCGGAAAAGGAGCTGCGGGAGAAAAAGTTATCTTTGGCGAAGGGGACGAAGTACCTGCTGGATTTCATGTTCTATGCGGGAATCCTGGTGACGATAAGTCTGCCGCTTAGTCTCAAATACATAGGAAAGTATCTGGAGGCGGTGGAGGAGCATTACCTTCCGGCGGTGATCATATTCGCCATCCTGGGTGTACTGGCATTATTGTTGGTCAATGAACTGCGCAAGATGTTTGGCACGGTGCTTGCGGAGAACTGCTTTGTACCGGAAAATGTGGCGAGTCTTAGGAGAATGGGAGACTTAAGTTTTTTCATCGCTGCCATGAGCGCTGTGAGATGTGTGGTGTACCTGACCATTGCCATGCTGGTGATCATTCTGGTATTTATCATTGCAGGCATGTTCAGCAAAGTGCTGGCGATGGTATTTGAAGAAGCCGTGCGCTACAAGGAAGAAAACGACTTAACGATCTAAAAATTCAGTCACAAAGTGATAGAGCGTGTGATACGCGACTATGTAAATGACGCCGGCTGAACGGAAATTCAAAATTAGAAAGGCATCTATTATGGGAATCATTGTAAATCTGGATGTAATGATGGCAAAGCGGAAGATCAGCCTGACAGAACTGGCGAATCAGGTGGATCTGACACAGGCAAATTTATCCATCCTGAAAAATAATAAAGCAAAAGCCATACGTTTCTCTACACTGGAATCCATTTGTGAGGTGCTGCATTGCCAGCCCGGAGACATTCTGGAGTATGTAGAAGACAAAAAAGAAGAGGAAACCAAATAAAACCTGAGAGGGGGAGATCATAATGCAGGAAAATACAGCAGTACAGGAAACAAATTCAATAAATCAGGAACAGATTTCCGGGCAGAATGTAGTCCGGGTAGTGGAAAAGACAGAGACTGTGGAGACAAAGCGCTTGCAGGAGCACTATAATTTCTTCGGACCGGTGACTTTTCTCTATGCCGTGTTCTATGCATTTTGTATGTTTCGGAACGGCTCGGGGATCACTTTCCCTTTTTTTCTCGCAGGCACTTTACTGTATTTTGTCTTCTCGCTGTCAAAACTGGAGATTACCTTGAAAAAAGGGAGCGCCTTTTACATGATCAGCATTCTGCTGCTGGGGGTATCCACCTTCTGCACCGACGGATGGGCGATCATAGGTCTGAACAAGCTGGCGGTGTTTCTATTAGTGATGTGTCTGCTGCTGAATCAATATTTTGATACGAAAAAGTGGAATCTTGGGAAATATGTGGGAAGCATCTGTCAATTGGTGGTTATGAGCTTCGGGGAACTGGGGAAGCCTTTTTCCGATGGCAAAGCCTATTTTCGTGAAAAGGGAAAAGTAAATAAGAAGGTATGGTACGGACTGCTGGGAGTGGTGATCGCACTGCCCATTCTGCTCATTGCCGCCGGACTGTTAAGCTCTGCCGATGCGGTATTCCGTAAGATGACAACGGATTTCATGAACTGGATCCGTCCGGACAATATATTCAACGTAGTCATCCGGGTAACGTTTCTGTTCTTTACTTCCTATGCACTGACTTCCTACCTGTGTAAGCGAAGCATCCCGGAAGAAGTGAAGGATCGCAGAAAGGGTGAGCCGGTACTGGCAATTACGATTATGTCACTGCTGTCACTATTGTATCTGCTGTTTTCCGGTATTCAGATCTTCGGATTGTTCTTAGGAAAAATGCAGCTGCCGGAGGGCTATACTTACGCACAGTATGCAAGAGAGGGCTTTTTCCAGCTGCTGGCTGTCAGCATTCTGAACCTGATCCTGGTATTGATGTGCCTTAGCTTTTTTAGGGAGAGTAAGGTACTGAAAGTGATTATGACGATTATGTCATTATGTACTTTTATCATGATCGCGTCCAGTGTAATGCGTATGATCATTTACATCCGGTATTATTATCTGACTTTCCTGCGGATCTTCGTATTGTGGATGCTGATGGTGTTATTTGTCATGTTTATCGGAGTGCTAATCAATATTTACAGGGAAAGCTTCCCACTGTTCCGCTATGGTGTCGTGATGGTGACCGTGCTGTACCTGGCATTATCCTTCAGCCATCCCGACTATATTATAGCCAGAGTGAATATTGCCAATGCACCCGGCGGAGACTTCTCTTATCTGAGTGATCTCAGTGCGGATGCGGCACCGGTCATTATTCCTTATATGGAGAGCCTGGGGTATGATTTTGGCGCCTATGAACTGGAGAGACCCACAGATATTATGAGCGAAGATACGCAGGCTCAGTGGTGGGGAAGTTACCAGCCAAAAGGATTCGGCTATTATTACCTGAACCATAATAAAAAGCGTCTGGATCAGACATCTCTGCGGACCTTTAATATTTCCAGATATATGATGCGGAAACAGATAGAGGCGAGAATCGATGGAAAATAAAGAAATGAATACGGAAAAAATAAAGTTTTATAAAAAGCATCCGGTGTTGCTTGCATGGCTGATTTCTATATTTATCGGACTGGGCTATGCGCTTTTTACGATCATAGCCTCTGTTATTCATTATGAGCAAAGAGATTATGTATGGGAGATCATTAAGGCTTTTACAGAAATGTTTACCTGGGCAATTTTAATGGGAGCGGTACTGGTATTTCCTGTGGTGCTGACGATCAGTGAAGTAATCTGCCTGATCTGTGAGGAACGAGGGCACCCGGTGAAGGGAGACTGGCTGTTTGACCAGCACGTATTTTGGCTGGGTGGATTTTATGAAATTTGTTATTTAGGGTTGATTATGGATGTGACATCTGCTGACTGGCAGACACAGTTAAGCAATTCCAATAAACATACACCGATTTACAGCGGTTCCATGGTTACTTTTATAGTACTCCTGCTGCTGGCATTTATAGGGTATGAGATTCTGCAGAGTATTCCGCTTCGGAAGCTGCCGCCCCTTGTGACAGTCCTGTCGATTTCCGCAATGTACCTGGGATTGTTAGAACTGATTCTGTTCACAGTACAGATATTCAAGCCGACGATTTTGCTTGATGGATATTTGTTATTATTTCCACTGTGCTGTGTGCTGCTAGTTGTGCGATTGCTTCTGAAGAAAATACGGGAGTGGAATGCACTGATGCAGAATGCGGAGGCGGAACACTTTGGGACGGGGAAGATTTATCAGAATCCCATGCTGCGTTGGTGTGACAACATTTTGCGGAAGGCTGCATGGTGGCCGGTGCTGGGACTGGTATTGATGTTCCCACTGTTGGGAATCCTGATCGCAATCCTCATGCTGTTTGGACAGGCACCGGATTCTGTGATTAAAGCATTCACGGAGACCAGCGACTGGAATCTGTCACTAAGACAGGCACCGCAGAATGTCATGTATGATGAACATTATCTCTGCACGGTAGCTGCCGGCGGTCATGAAAAAGTCGTAAAGCCTATCCGCCTGGGGAGGCGGCATGGGCATGAAGTGATCGTGAACCGTCAGTTGTGCATCGCCAATGCTTTTGAACAGGTGTTGGAAGAACGGACTCCCGGCTTACACCGGGCACTGCGTCATTTTTATGATACTTACGGGTTCCCTGTGGCGAGACTGATCCACAATAAATACACGGCGGATCTGGTGTATTTTATCATGAAACCTTTAGAATGGATCTTCCTGTGTGTGCTGTACCTGACAGACGCGCATCCCGAGAACCGCATTGCCTTGCAGTATACCGGGAAAACGGCAGCGCAGGTGGAAAAATTGTATAAATAAATCGGAATTGTGCGCCCAGATAAGGGCGAGTAGTCTAGCAGGTGGAATGCCTG